>Ga0123342_1004068_pt1 | contig 22785 bp, 28 predicted proteins | sample Turbeawhitnodule_FD_89960 | JGI IMG/M metagenome (GOLD analysis project Ga0123342, IMG submission 89960) | Root nodule microbial communities of legume samples collected from Mexico - Turtle bean Mexico white nodule | ecosystem: Host-associated > Plants > Roots > Nodule | place: Mexico: Nepantla... | reverse complement strand
GTCAAGTTCTTTAAAATAATCATCCACACTAAGCGTGCCTTGATGAAGCCTTTGGAGCTTCAACAAAAGGTCTTTCCTAAAGTGTGGAGGGACAAATCTAGTGCGCATACATGCTTTTAAATCATCCCAAGAGACCAATGTCCATAAGAATTTTGTGCCACCATTGCATGGCATAGTCCATGAACTCTAAAGAAGCTAACCTAACCCTTTGGTCTTCTAGGACCTCATGTACATGAAAAAATTGGTCAACTTTGGCCTCCCATCCCAAATACACATTAGGATCCCCCTGAACACTAAAGTTAGGTAATTTTACATAAGGCAAATAAGGCTTAGCCACATTTTGGCGCCTTTCTTCATAGTGTCCATAAGAACTTTCAAAAGTCCTTGAAGCATGCCTATGATGATGATGATTTCTTCTCTCGCGGTATTGGTGAGTATCTTCATGGTTCATCTCTAATCTTTGGAGCCTTGCCTCCAGTTGACATATCACCTCATCCTTTTGTGTAATTGTTTGTTTAGCATCCTTTAATTCACCAATTAGGTATGCTTTTTGAGGTGAATGAGGCTTAGAGGATTCTCCACTAGAAAAATTAGCCATGATATCAAAGAAACACAAACACAAAGAGCAAACAATTAAAGAAAACTTGTTAGAAGAAAAACAATGCTTGCTGGAAAATAAAAGAGCATTCAAACCACTCCAAGAAAATATATTTTGTCCTTCACCAAGTCTCCTTGTGGATTGGATGAGCTTCAAGTGAAATATGCCAAAGCAAACTACACTTACTCATAGAACAAATCACCACAAAACTTGAGGAAACAAGAAAAGACAAGCAAGAAAAGGTGTAACAAAAAAAAAGCTAAACCAAAACAGAATAAAAGATATGACAAAACTTGGAGAAGAATATGAAATGAAAAAGACGAGCAAGAAAAACCAGGCACTCAATGAAAAGCTAGCACACAAAGGAATCCTAAAGAGTAGTAATAGAATAGATGAAGAAAACCAAAAAATAGTGCTACTGGAATTTTTGAATAAAATGTGCGTGACTTTAAAGATTTAACTGGAACTGGATAAAGCAAACTGGAATTTGAAATTTAAACCACTGGAAATTCAAGATGTTATCTAAAAATAGGCACTGGAATCACACAAAAACAGTGCGCCAATTTATTGTGATAAATTTTTCAAAATCACTACCGCGTCACCGTATTTTTTGCGCCAAAATTGCACACTGTACGTATTTGATTTATCATTTTTTTGTACATTGAATTTTGATACACTTCTTTTTTTTAACTCTTTTATAAAACTTCAAACCATTACAATCCAGAGTTTCAAAAAATTTCTCCAACAGAATTAAATTTCATAACCAATTTCAGTCAGCACAAAAACTGGAAAACAGAGAAACTTATGTTGGAATTAAAAAAACAGAATTAAGAAACTTCAAAGACACAAAAGAATTGATGTATATGAACTTGTATAGATCTAATACACAAGCATGAACTCCAAACTAAAAATAAAATGCACCAAAGGATAAAAAAACAGAAAAAGAAAATTGCACTCAAGGAAAAATCAAGCAACCAAAATTAAAAAAAAAAAAGTACTACAAAAAGTGATGACATTATAGGAGAAACAAGACATGACAAAACATATATGGATTCAAAAAGAAAAATGACTCAAACACAATGAATTTCACCAATTAAAAACAGAAAGTAAGACTCAAAGAAAATAAAAACAGAATCACTGAACACAAAAAATAGAATTAAAGTGTCAATCAACACAAAATTTTTTGCACACAATCATAGCTCTAGATACCACATGATGTGAGTTGAATCAAGCATAGACACTTTTCAGCATATGAACACAACAATATATGTGAAGAAAGACAACTATTAAGAGTTTGAAAACAAGGCCAAACAATTAGGAACAAGTGGAGGAACTTAATGAATCATCATTGAAGTAAAAAGCCTTCTAATAAATGAACCAAACTCAAGAATGAGTGTCATTCCACAATGAACCGAAACAACACAAGGAATTGGAGATGCAAATTCAGAATAAAATTAAGCTACAAGTGCAGAATTGAAAGTAGAACACAATATGAACATGAATAATCGGTGGAAATTAAAGAACAACACCTAAAAAGACAAACTACTGATTGGAATTGCTAAAAACATGGAAATGGAGATGGAAAGAAGAAGGAAATTAATTGTATGAAGACTTGAAGGAGATAGACACGCCACTTGGAGATGATGATCCAAGATGATTGTTAGTTGCTGCCACTTGAAGCCCTCCAAAGCTCACAAGATAAGACTTAGTGAAGGAGATCAAATCTCTCACAATTCTCTCTCAATTTGAGTGGAGTTTCCTTTCTTCAATTTCTAAATTCAGAATTTACAAGAGCTTGGTCTCTCTATTTATAGTAGAAGAGGGCTAAAAATGAAAAGGCACAATTCAAAAACTAGACTATTTGAAATTGGAGCCAAAACAAGTCACATGAGAAGTGTGACTTGCTTTCCTACTTTGGCACCTCCTAAAACTATATCTACACCTACTCTTTTAAGTCACATGGAAGGTGTGACTTTGTTTTGTACATTAGCACCCCTTATTTAATATTTACACCTTCCTTTTAAAGTTCTACCAAAAACTACACAAAAGTAAGTACAAAAAGAGACATCCATTGATGCTCATTTATTAATGCTTGGCCTTTCTCCTCATGGCTTGGGCTTGGGCTTCTTGGGCTTGGGCCTCATCTTTTGAAAAGACTAATAAGAAGAACTTTAAATGTTTTGGCCCTTGTCCATTCCTCCTATTAATAGAATCTTTTTTATTCTCATCACACTCCCCGGGTTGGAGAGAATTCGTCCACGAATTTTGAAAACTTGCTGAAAAATGTGTTAGATAAGTGATATTAAAAGATTTACTACCAAAGTATGTATCAGGCATATCTAACTCATAGGCATTATCATTAATCCTCTTGATGACTTGAAAAGGGCCATCACCACGAGGCATAAGTTTGGACCCCCTTTGAGAAGGAAATCTATCCTTTCTCAAATGTAGCCAAACCTAATCGCCGGGTTCAAAGATTAATGCATTGCGCCTTTGATTGGAAAATTCAGCATACTTGCCAACCTTCTTCTCAATTTACAACTTGATGTGGGTATGCAAGTCTTTAATAAAAGAAGCCTTTTCAAAACCATCCTTGCATAAAACCTCATCAAGTACAGGAATTGGAAGAAGATCTAGAGGTGTAAAGGGATTGAACCCATAAACAACCTCAAAAGGAGAATGGTCAATGGTAGAATTTACTACTCTATTATATGCAAACTCAACATGAGGTAGTAAATTCTCCCAAACCCTTGGGTTCCCGGAAATAAAGCATCTTAACATTTGACCCAAAGTTCTATTAACCACCTTAGTTTGACCATCAGTTTGGGGATGGCAAGTAGTAGAAAATAAAAGTTTTGTGTCAAGTTTGCCCCATAAGGTCCTCCAAAAGTGGCTTAAGAACTTGGAATCCCTGTCGGATACTATACTTCTAGGAAGCCCATAAACAACTTCCTTAAAGAAGAGATTTGCAATATAACAAGCATCATCAACTTTGTGGCATGGAATAAAATTAGCCATCTTAGAAAAATGGTCCACTACCATAAAGATGGAATCCTTACCCTTCGATGTCTTGGGTAGTCCTAAGATGAAATCCATAGAAATATCAACCCAAGGCATTGTTGGGATAGGAAGAGGGGTATATAAACCATGGGGATGGACTTTAGATTTAGCCTTCCTACATGCTATAAATTTATCACAAAAGCTATGTATGGATTTTCGCGTGTGAGGCCAAAAGAAATGTTCATGCAATGTTTCTAAAGTCTTAGATACCCCAAAATGTCACATAAGTCCGCCCTCATTAGCCTCTCTAACAAGAGATTGTCATATAGATCCTTGGGGAACACAAAGTCTTTTTCCCTTAAAAAAGAAATCCAATGTGTAAGAAAAAGTCTTTGTGTCCTCCTTTGGAACACTCTTGATAGATTAGAGAAAAATCAAGATCGTCATGATAGAGTTCCTTTATGTGATCAAGTCCTAAATATTGAACATCCAAAACATTTAACAAGGTATATATTCTTGAAAGAGCATCGACAATCACATTAATTTTACCTTGTTTATGTTTGATCACATAAGGAAATTGCTCAATAAACTCCACCCACTTAACAAGTCTCTTATTAAGCTTGCTTTGACTTTTCAAATATTTTAGGGACTCGTGATCACTATGGATCACAAATTCCTTTGGAAAAAGATAATGTTTACAATTTTGCAAAGCTCGAACAAGACCATAAAGTTCTTTATCACAAGTGGAGTAATTGATATGACTCCCTTTGAGTTTCTCACTAAAATAAGCTATGGGGTGACCCTCTTGAAGAAGGACAACCTCAATGCCTATATTGGAGGCATCACACTCTATTTCAAATGTCTTTGCAAAGTTAGGAAGGGCTAACATGGGGGCTTTAGTCAATTTTTCTTTCAAAGTTATAAAAGCATTTTCTTGCTCTTGTCCCCACTTAAAAATCACATCCTTCTTTACTATGGCATTTAAAGGTGCGGCAATGGTACTAAAATCTTTCACAAACCGCCTATAAAAACTAGCAAGTCCATGAAAGCTTCATACCTCATTAACATTGGTGGGTGTTGGCCAATGTTGAATTGCTGCAACCTTTGTTTGATCAACATGCACCCCTTTATAACTTACAACAAACCCTACGAAGTCTATATGATCTAATGCAAAGAAACATTTAGCATGGTTAGCATAAAACTTCTCCTTCCTAAGGGTTTCTAAGACATGCCTAACATGTGACTCATGTTCTTCTAAAGACAAGCTATATATAAGAATATCATCAAAGTAAACTACAACAAACTTGCCAATGAATGCTCTTAATACATGATGCATGAGTCGCATGAAGGTACTAGGAGCATTAGTTAAACCAAAAGGCATGACTAACCACTCATATAAACCAAATTTGGTCTTAAAAGCGGTTTTCCATTCATCACCCTTTTTAATACGAATTTGATTGTAACCACTCTTAAGATCAATTTTGGAAAATATTTTAGACCCATGTAATTCATCCAACAAGTCGTCTAATCTAGGAATGGGATGCCTATACTTGATGGTAATGTTATTTATAGTGCGACAATCCGTACACATCCTCCATGTCCCATCCTTTTAGGGACAAGTATGACAGGCATAACACATGGACTCATGCTATCTTGTACCCACCCCATAGTTATTAAACCCTCAACTTGTTGTTGAATTTCTTTGGCCTCTTTGGGATTGGTCCTATATGCTAGACAATTTGGGAAAGAAACCCCGGGCATGAAGTCTATTTGGTGTTCAATCCCTCTTAGAGGTGGTAAGCCTTTAGGAGGATCTTGAAACACATCTTCATATTTCTTTACAAAATTATCCAAACATGTGGAACTATCCTTAGCCGACTCACAATCAATGATCCCAGGAATAGATAAAAAATAGGCTCTTGAGCAACTATTACCTTTTTGACTTGTTGTGTGGACATGAGAAGGCTTCTCTTGGAACTTTTTTTATCATTTTCTTTTTGTTTCTTTTCCTTCATTTTAATTTAGTCCTCATGGACTTCCTTTGGAGAGAGAGACTTAAGTATGACCTTATGCCATGGAAGTTAAAATAAATTTTGTTGGTAAAGCCATCACGAAAAACTTTTCTTTCAAATTGCCATGGCCTACCCAAAAGAACATGAGTTGCTTCCATTGGGACAACATCACACAAGACCTCATCTTTATATTTACCAATGGAGAAAGCAATGAGGACTTGTTTGTTAACTATTATTTCCCCAACCTCACTTAACCATTGTAGTTTGTAGGGCTTTGCATGAAAGATAGTAGACAAACCAAGCTTATCTACTATTCTTGTGCTTGCCACATTAGCACAACTTCCTCCATCCACTATTAAGGAACATAACCTATCATTAATGAGACATCTTGTATGAAAAATATTTTCTCTTTGACTTTCATCAAAGGGTTTCAAAACTTGTCCAAGTAATCGTCTCACTACTAATAGGTCACTTTCATGTGGAATTTCACTATCATAATCACTTGGAGACCTAGGAGGTGTGGAAGATCTAGAAGAATCTGAACTATGCTCACTCACAACCACCCCATCATGTATCATCATATTTCGCTTTGAAGGGCAATTAGAAGTTATATGAACCCTAAACCCTAAACCCTAAACCATAGCCTAAGCATTTAAAGCCCTTTTTAATAGACGATTTAGTTGGTGACTTAAAGTAGAGTCTTTAGAAGGATACTTTGAAAAGGATTTATTTTTGTTTTTCCAAGAAGAGTTGTAGTAGCCATCATTATGAGAATTTTTAAAAGAAATTTTCCTTGCAATTTGATATTCTACCTTGATGGCAAGGTAAACCAAAGTTTCTAAAGAAGAATACTCATGAAGCTCTACTACATCTTGGATTTCCCTTCTAAGACTACTAACAAAACTAGCCATTTTAGCTTCATCACTTTCATTCATATCAACTTTGATTAAAAGTGTGTCAAGTTCTTTAAAATAACCATCCACACTAAGCGTGCCTTGATGAAGCCTTTGGAGCTTCAACAAAAGGTATTTCCTAAAGTGTGGAGGAACAAATCTAGCGCGCATACATGCTTTTAAATCATCCCAAGAGACCACGGGCAGCCTCTTGTTTAACCCAATGTCCATAAGAGTTTTTTGCCACCATTGCATGGCATAGTCCATGAACTCTAAATAAGCTAACCTAACCCTTTGGTCTTCTAGGACCTCATGTACTTGAAAGATTTGCTCAACTTTGGCCTCTCATCCCAAATACACATTAGGATCCCCCTCACCACTAAAACTAGGTAATTTTACAAAAGGCAAATAACGCTTAGCCACATTTGGGCGTCTTTCTTCATAGTGGTTGTGCCTCCTCCATTCAGTTTCTTCATGATGTGCATAAGAACTTTGAGAAGACCGTGAAGAATTCCTATGATGATAATGAGGTCTTTTCTCTCGGTTTTGATGCATATCTTCATGATCCATTTCCAATCTTTGGAGCCTTGCCTCCATTTGTCTTATCACCTCATCCTTTTGTGCATTTGTTAGTTTGACATCCTTTAATTCACCAATTAAATATGCTTTTTGAGGTGAATGAGGCTTAGAAGATTGTCCACTAGAAATATTAGCCATGATAACAAAGAAACACAAAACACAAAGAGAAAACAATTAAAGAAAACTTGTTAGTCAATAAAACATAAGAAAGCTTGCGGCAATAGGCAAAGAAATACACTCAAACCACTCCATGAAAATATTTCTTTCCTTAACCAAGTCTCCTTGTGGATTGGATGAGCTTCAAGTGAAAGATTTCAAACCAAACTACACTTACTCAAAGAACATCAACTTGTAAAATACACTAGGTAGGCCTTCTATTTATAGGTGAAGGAGCCTTGGAGAACAAGCTAAAGGGGTAAGATGGGAAAAGGGGAAAAATGGGCAGCCTTAGGGTTTGACTAAGTCAATCCCGCATCCTAGGCTTGTCCTTCTAGCAACTAGGTGAAAATGCCTTCAAATGGGCTAGGAACAAGGTAAAATGCTACGCACACCCTCTATTATGCTAAATGTACCTTATTCTAGCCTATATTTTCTATTTGGACCCCCAAAGTGAGCCCAATTATTTACAACATATTTGTAATCATTTAAAAAGACTAGCAGGAAGAACTTTAGGTGCTCTGGTTTATAGCTTCTTCTTCTATTGATGCTTTCTCGGGGTTTGGTGGGGCCCTGCTTTGTATATTGAGATGACTGACCCTTTTGGAAAGTTCTTGTCGTGTCCTTAGTCATCTGTCAGTTTGTATCATGCTCCCCAAGTTCAAAAGAATTTGTCCTCGAATTTAGAACTCCTATATATACTTTTGAACACTATTATGTGTGCTTTAATTTTCAATGAAATGAATGAATGATTATAACTTTATACATGATTTTATTTTATTATGAAAATATATTATGTTTAGGTTAATTGTATAAAACAGATTAACTCGCTCAGTGGTGGTTAAATTTTATTCATTCATGTTCTCGCCGGTTAACTCGCTCGCCGGTTAACTCGAACGGTTGTCTCTGGTCCGCCTGTCTCCGCCTGAGAATCAAACTTCCTTGGTTGAAGAATCTCTCACATGCAAAAACAAAGGGCGCCTTGGCGGTCGTTTGCACTCCGATGCTCAAGTCAGTACTAGCGCAAAGAAACAGTAAGTGTATAAAGTAGTTTCAGTCTTAGAAACAGTGTACCTTGCTAGGGTTCTTAGTGTCTGTCCCGACTAGTCCTCGGTCATCGACTCAGAGGCTGACCTCAGACATCGCGCATCGATACCTGGTGATGGTAGGGAGTCGCGAGGAGTGGGCCCCAGACACATACCCAGGAGTTGGTCAGTCTTTGAGTTTGCTACCCTAAGCCCGATGTTGGAGATCGATATCGGACCTCGTCAGTAGAGGGAGAAGATCGGACATCGGCCGTCAGGATGCAGTGGAAGGCCCTGTAAGGTGGGCCTTAGAGTTTCATTAAGATAACAATTAAAGACAAGAGATATGGGGAAGCCGAAGTCACGAGAGATCCATGCACGTGGTGTACGACGCATGAAGGCACAACACCATGGATAATCCTAGGACGTGCGAGGGCCCATTAGAATTAGGGTTTCCAAGAAGGTTGCATGCATGACACGTGGACACTTAGGGCACCCACGAAACAGACGGCGCTGAATATTACGTGCACAAGTTGGTACCTAGGCGCCCACTTTGTTATCCGTTGCACTCCAGTTAAGGGAAGTTCATGTGCCAGATACGCTAAGATTACACGATAGCGACACAAGGACATTCTCCAAGGAACTCTAGACAAGGGTAACAAAACAGAGGTAAACCCTAGTTTCAACCTATATAAAGGGTGTTAAGAACCCTAGCAAGGTACGCAGTTTTTAAGACTGAAACTATTTTATACATTTGGTGTTCTTTGCCCTAATACTGACTTGAGCGTTGGAGTGCGAACGGCCGCTAGGGTGCCCCTTTGTCTTTGCAGGTGAGAAGTTTCTTGACGGAGAAGGCATGTTTCTCAAGAAAGGATAGAAGGGCCAGAGTAGCCGTTGGAATCAGCCGGCGAGGCGAGTCAACCGGTCAGAACATTTGGCGCCCACCGTGGGGCCCGTTAAAACAAGGTCCCACTCATAGTTAAGTAAGGAGTCTTAACCAGCAATATGAGAAGTACAAGACAAGCAGCTGCTGGATCCGCAGGAAGGGCACCCCCCGGGGAGATAATGTGACCACGCAGCAGGTCTTGGATACGATGTGCGCTCTCCAAGCAGAAGTAGCAGCTTCCCAAGCGGACAACGCAGAATTACGTAGAGCCAATGAGGAACTGCGAAGGGACTTACAACAGGTAGAGGAACGCGCGGCAGACGAACGTGCACCACCAGTACCACTTAGGGCACGTCCCATGCCATTCTTGCGAGCGATCATGAATGTCGTGTTACCGACAAAGTCTCTAGGTACGAAAGTCTCCTTCACAGGAGTAGAGGACCCAAAAGCCCATCTTACAGCATTCCACACCCAAATGATGCTCACCGGGGGATCTGACGCCGTCTACTGTAAGATGTTGATGAGCACCCTATCAGGCACGACACTAGAATGGTTCCTCAGCCTCCCCGACGGACATATCACTAGTTTTGATCAGTTTGCACACTGTTCAGGGAACAATACTTTGTAAACAAGGCCCCTGCCCAGCTTTCTTACGATGTTTTTGATGTCAAGCAGTACCAGGGGGAATCCATGAAGGACTACCTGAAGAGGTTCGGGATTCAAGTGGTCTGCTTGAAGCCCACTGGTGAAGCCATGATAGTTCATGCCTTTGTGAAGGGAATGCTACCTGGGCCCTTCAGCGAATCATTGCTCAGGGTCTACCCGAAGACGTTCACAGAGATTCGACGCTGAGCATTAGCACACATTACCGCAAATGATCGAGTAACGCAAAAGCAAGGCCTCGTCACCCCTGTCCAACCGCGAGCAACCACCCGACCTCAGCCTATGAGAGTCCACAAAGCAACAGTGGAGAAGAAGGGGGCAGAAAAACCCTACGAGTGGGCCGAGAGGGGGGCATGCACGAGAAGAGATCCTCCCCCAAAGCATAACTTCTGAGTGGAGCTCAAGGAGTTGATCGTCATCCCTAACATAGCGGCAAAATTGAAGGTACCAGCGAAGACTGGGGCCCAACAAGAACGCTTGGTGCGAATTCCATCAAGCGAATGGCCACCACATACGAAATTGCCTGGCCTTGGCGCATCAATTAGACGAGTTAGTAAAGAGTGGTTTCCTGAAGGATTACCTACAAGAAGCAACGGACAATCAGACATTGGTGGCTACGGGAGCGGATCAGGGGCACGAGGCGCCTATTCTCAAGAGGGTTTTCAGAAGGGGAATGGGCCGCCTCCCAGCAAAAATAATACGCATAAGGGGTGAAGACAGTAGAGGTACTACAGGCAAATCTTGTTCCCGACGTCGACCTCGTTTTCACGATAACGGACATCCAAGATGTCATACCTCACGATAATGATCTAGTGGTAATTTCTCTAGTCGCCGCCAGGAGAAGGGTGTGCCATGTCCTTATAGATCAAGGAAGTTCGGTCGATGTTATGTTCTTGACAACCTTCAACCGCTTCCGGTAGTCCACGGACGAATTAAAGCCTTACACCAAACGTTTGTATGGCTTTGCAGGAAACGAGGTGGAAGTTCATGAGTATATCGAACTAAGTACCACATTCACAAACAACCTGTCTTCGCACACTACTAGTATTAGGTATCTTGTCGTCGATGCACCCTCGACTTACAACATACTATTGGGAAGACCAACCTTGATTCCCTCCACGAAGCACATGAAAGTGAAATTGCCCTCCCTCGAGGGAGCAGTAATCACCATTGCGTCCGACCAAGGAGAGGCTAAGAAGTGTTACAAAAACAGCCTCAAGACAAAAGGAGGAATATTCTCTGTCACGACCAGACCACCAAGGGAAGACGGAGTGACCCGAGAAGAGATCATCCGAGAAAACCGGCCCGAGCCTGCCAGAGGTGTGGTGGAAAGAGAGATCAGAGGGAAGACGTTTAAACTTTGGCAATCTCTGAGCAAAGAGTCGCAGGATCAAATCTTCGGTGTCATAGCACGACACCTCGACGCCTTCGCGTGGTCCACCGTTGACATGACCGACATTGACCCCGATTTCCTATGTCATCGCCTCACTATGGACCCCAGCGTCCGGCCTGTCTGCCAGAGAAGACGAAAGTTCAACGAAGAGAAGCGTCAGGTCATCTGGGAGGATACAGAGAAACTATTGAAGGCTAGCCACATCAGGTAAATCCAGTACCCTGAATGGCTGGCCAGCATGGTGCTAGTAAAGAAAGCGAATGGGAAGTGGAAAATGTGTGTCGACTTCACAGATCTCAACAAAGCTTGCCCAAAAGATTCTTACCCACTGCCCAGCATCGATGCCTTGGCAAATAGTACCTCTGGGTGCAGGTTGCTCAGCTTCCTAGATGCTTTCTCCGGCTACAACCAGATCATGATGCACCCCAGGGATGAGTGCAAGACGGCATTCATGACCGAATCATCTTGTGATTGCTATAAAGCCATACCCTTTGGGATAAAGAATGCAAGGGCCACCTACCAATGGATAATGGACAGGGTACTAGCACCAATATTGGGGCAGAAGGTCCAAACGTATGTAGATGACATGGTGGTCACCACCCAGCAAAGGGAACAACATGCAACTGACATGGAAGAATTATTCACTACAATAGCAAAATACAGGCTAAAGTTGAACCCGGAAAAGTGCGTGTTTGGAGTAGAGGCAGGGAAATTCCTGGGTTTTTTGCTCACTAATCAAGGAATCGAGGCAAACCCCGAGAAGTGTGCTGCCATAATAAATATGAAAAGCCTGATCTCGGTGAAAGAAGTGCAGCAGTTGACAGGGCGCATGGCCGCTCTGCCCTGGTTCGTATCGGCGGGAGGGGAGAAGGGTCACCCTTATTTCCAGTGCCTGAGAAGGAACAACAAGTTCGTCTGGACCCGTGAATGTGAGGAGGCATTCGTAAAATTGAAGAGGTACCTGGCCAACCCTCCAGTATTGTGCAAGCCCGAGCTAAGTACCCCACTCCGCTTATATTTTTCAGTTACAGAAAAGATGTTGCAGGAGCAGGACCAAGTACAAAGACCAATCTACTTCGTCAGTAAGGTGTTGCAGGGGCCCGAGGTAAGATACTAGGCCTTGGAAAAGGTGGCCCTAGCAGTAGTATTCTCAGCAAGAAGGCTCTGCCACTATTTCCAGAGTTTCACCGTGATGGTAATGACGGACCTTCGAATATGCAAAGTCTTGCAGAAACCAGATGTGGCGGGAATGATGGCGTGATGGGCGGTGGAACTATCTGAATTCGACATAAATTATGAACCCAGGGGCCCCATCAAGGGTCAGATCTATGCCGACTTCGTAGTAGAACTCTCCTCAGGAGCTACCCATCAAGAAGGGGCGGATTTCAAGTGGGTACTCTCAGTAGACGGTTCCTCAAACTAACAGGGTAGTGGAGCAAGTGTCATTTTGGAGGGTCTGGATGGGTTGCTAATCGAGCAGGCCCTCCGTTTCGCTTTCAAAGCCAACAACAACCAAGCGGAGTACGAGGCCCGGATCACGGGAATGTTGCTGGCAAAGGAAATGGGAGCGAGGGGGTTGTTGGCAAAAAGTGATTCTTTGTTAGTTACAGGACAGGTCACGGGGGAGTACCAAGCTAAAGACCCTCAGATGGCCGCATATTTAGAATACGTCCAGATGCTGAAAGAATCATTCGACGTGTTCGAGTTAGTCCATGTACCCAGAGAACAAAATGTCCGAGCTGACTTGCTTGCAAAACTCGCCGGTTCAAGCAACCGGGCAGGCAGAGGACGGTGATTCAAGAAACCCTGAAGACACCTCGAACAACCACGAACAAAAAGGCAGAAATCCAGCACGTTGACACATCGGAAGTTAACGCAGGAGACGATGAAAATGCCCAGAATAAGCAGGTATCCGGTTGCTGGAGAGATAGTGCCACAGGTTCACCAGATCGAAGTAGGAGAAACTTGGATGACATCGTACCAGTGTTACCTGGCCGATGGAATACTCCCGTTAGATCTCGCAGAAGCCCGGAAAATAAAGAAAAATTCAAGCAAGTACACCATAATTGATGGAAAGTTATTCAGGCACGGATTCACCCATCCCATAATGGTATGTGTGGATGGTGAGCAATGCATGCGCATCATGGCAGAGCTACACGAAGGAATCTGCGGTAGCCACATCGGCGGCCGATCTCTCTCGTCAAAAGCCATTCATGCAGGTTATTACTGGCCAACCATGAGGGAGGACTGCACGAGATATGCCCAATGATGCAAGCAGTGCCAACAACATGTTGATTGGCACAACGCGCCCCCAGAAGAGTTGAGATCGATATACAGCCCATGGTTATTCCATACATGGGGAATCGATATTCTGGGGCCCTTCCCTTTGACAGTACGGCAGATGAAGTACCTTGTGGTTTCCATAGAGTACTTCACGAAGTGGATCGAAGCCAAACCAGTAGAAGGTCCAGCACTTCGTGTGGAAAAACATAGTGTGCCGTTTCGGAATCCCGAAGAGGTTAGTATCTGATAATGGTACCCAGTTCGCAAGCCAGCAATTGGGCAAGTTGTGTACAGAGTTGGGGATAAAGCAAGTATTTGCATCAGTAGAACACCCCAGACGAACAGACAGGTCGAGTCGGCCAACCCAGTTCTGCTCATAGGCTTGAAAAGAAGGTTGGAAAAAGCCAAAGGGACCTTGGTAGAAGAAGTTCCTAGAATCATGTAGGCCTACCACACTACCCCTTAGTCCACAACCAAGGAAACGCCATTTAATTTGGCGTATGGTTTGGATGTTATGATCCCAATAGAAATCCAGGAGAACTCACCACGTTTCCAGAACTTCGTGTTGGAGGAGTCAAACGAGGAAAGAAAGGTGAACTTGGACCTACTGGATGAAGTGAGGGAAGAAGCAAAGATTAAATTTGAAGCCTTGAAAAGGAGGGTGGAGTACAAGTACAGCTCCAAGCTAAAACCTCGGCAGTTTCAGGTCGCCGACCTAGTGATGAGGAAGGCCCACCCGTACCAGTTAGAAAACAAGTTATGTCCCAAGTGGACCGGTCCTTTCAGAATAACGGAGGCCCTTGGGAAGGGAGCATATAGACTCGAGACATTAGAAGGTGGCGCGATTCCTCGCACTTGGAATGCAACCAATATGAAGTTTTACATTAGTTAAATCTTGCACTTGTGCACGTTTATGGGGACACTCTTTTTCCCTTAAAAGGGTTTTTTAACGAGGTAACCTGAATAAAAGTTATTCAGTTAAAAGTACATTGCAAAGTTAACGAACCTCTCCCTTGTAGTGATAAAGTCAAGAGCGGAAGTAGTATGGTTCCCCGAGTGGACCTCCCTCTTGCATAAGTTCACCAAGCCCGAGAATAGTACGGTTCGTAGAAATAAACGAACCTCTCCCTTATGGTGATAGTCAAGAGCGGAAGTAGTATGGTTCCCCGAGGAAACCTCCCTCTTGCGAAAGTTCACCCGGTTCGAGAATGGTATGGTTCGCTAAGATAAAAGAACATCTTCCCTCGAAGTGATGCCCAGAGAAGTAGAGGTAGTTTGGTCTTCCCAATAAGCCCCTCTGGTGCAAGTTCACCTAGGCGAAGAAGAACATGGTTCGATAAAACTAAAGGAACCTCCTTCCTTGAGATATTACGCAGAAAACAGAGGTAGTTTGGCCTCCCTAGGTAAACCCCTCTCACGTAAATACGCCAAGGCAAAAGAAAGTGCGGTTCAAGTATCAGATTCTCAGCTATACCCTGACTCTATACAGCAAGGGTGAAATTGAGAAAGTAACCGCCCGCTTGGGGTAGCCAACATCAGGAAGAGGAAGGCGTACGCGCCCTCTCACGTATGAAACCTCAAGAACAAACAAACAGCAAGCCGAATAGAGGTAATAGTTAGAAGAAATAAATACTTATGAAGTGTGCATACAAAGAAGTTTGGTTGACAACAAAATGGAATTACAAAGAGAGTCATTCCCGTGGCACAATCTGGCCATCCACAACGCATTTTGACTCGTCGAAAAGGGAGGGGTCTACCTCAGGATATGCGCAAGCAAACTGAGCGACGACATCTTGAAAACCCTCACCATAGGCCGCGACAGCATCATTAGTGAGCTCCTCCTCCGTCCTTCTGAGGGATTCGATTGCCCCGACCAAGGACTCAGTTTTCTTGGCCAATTCGCCCTCAACCTACCCCAGGAGGATCTCGCACTGCGTGCTCCTATTCTCCAGATTAGCCACCATTTCCTTCAGCTCGGCCACGATGTCGTCTAGATCAACCGTGCGAGTACGTAGAGGCAAGATCTTTGCTTCTAGTTCGACCGTCTCCAGACTGACGAATGTTGGTTAGCTCCAGGTACAAAGCAGTTTCACGATTGGCAAAGACTTTGGTCCTGGCGGCAAAATCCTCCTCGAGCATCGCCATCTTGACCTCGAGATCCTTGGACGCTTGGGTCCTGCTAAGCGTCAGGTTGGAGGCAAACAGGAGGACCCTAGAACCTCAGCCACGCACTCCCGAAGGAGATTGTCGTCCAAGCCCTCCACCTCGCAGCTTTAGAAACGACTAAGCGCCCTTTTGAGCAGCAAAGGGAGGGGCGGGGAGGAGTCCGTCTCTTGACCTCCGGGGGCACTCTCTCCCCCACCCTCGAGTGCAACAGCTGGAAGGGGGGAGGAGGCGTTGAGAGGATGGTCTATGAAGGTCGGGGCGCCAGTTAAGACAAAAGCAGAAGGCATCGCAATCACGCCCACCCTCGGTCGCTTGAAGGCCGATACAGGTATCTTCGTCATCCGACTCTACCACTACCCCTCTAAGCTCAACGGCAGTAGGGGCTGGATTGGTAGGATGAGAAGCAGGGGCCGCCGATGTCGAAGGGGTTAGGGGTGTGGAGAGGCTCGCCCCAGTGGCGGCCACCCTTTGCTTGGCCATGAGATATGCCAATTTCTTCTTTTTATCTTTATTGAGACCCATATCTGTGTAAAGAAACAGGTTAATATAGGAATAAGCAGACTAGACAAGTATACAAGCAAGACTAGAACGGAATAAGAAGCACAAAAACAAAGGAGTACCAATGTAGGTTTCGAGATCCTCGGGGCTATACTCACGCTTGAGCAGCAACAAAGTACTCAGAGGGGCAGAGAACTCAGAAAAAAGCTCACATACGCCTCGCTCCTGAGTAGAGAGATCCTCAGGACTCCGGAACCTCCGTAGGTTTGGCTTCGATTACAGTGAACTTTAAAAAAGTTCTTTCTAAACCCCTTGTACGATTGTTGAAAGAGTGTCAAGAGTACTCTCCCAGCCACGCCATTCAAACTGACCCACAACCTCTTCCCCAGGTCTTTGACCTCGAAGAAATAAAGGAAAACATCTACCGACGGCGTAAGACCAAGGTTGCAGCAAAGAATGGCAAACGCTCTCACGAACGCCCAATTGTTAGGATGAAGTTGGGCGGGGGCAACATTCAACTCGGTCAGCAAGATACGTTCGAAGGGGGTGAAGGGCAACCGAAACCCCAGTCTTCGAAAGAGGGTTTAGTAAACGAAGCAGAAAGGACCCTCGGGGTTGGAGGCCTCATCAGAACACACTGATTCCCCCTCGCGGCAAGCCACTAACCGCACGTACTTATCATGGTCTTTACCAAAGACGTGCGACGGGTGGCATGATTGTTTCTTTCTGTAAGCTGCTATGCTGTTAAGGGTAGTGAAAGTGGACGTCTCCCCTAAAAGGTCCTCTGGAGCCCAGCGGTATAGAGACTCGTAGAAAGAGGTAGGAGGGGAGGGAACTGAAGAAGAAGGTGGAGCAGAGGACGACAATAAAGTTGAAGCAGAGTTAGAGTCCGAAGGAGAAGCCGGTTCGGGAACTCTCTTTGTTTGTTTAGTCATCTCGATAAGAAAGCTAAAAAAGAAAGGAAAGGAGAAACTTTAGAGGTGAAAGGTGGCGCGACTCGACAAAATTGGAAGAAACCCAGAAAACAAAGACTTGAAGCATGAACAGTGGAGATAAATGGATAGAGAAATGTAGAAATTATAAACAGTCCCAGGCAGTTATAATCATGTTGCAAGCAATGAAACTGTAAGTGGCAAGGCAATCGAAAAATAAAAACCATACCTTTCGAGTATTGACGTTTGAAGACTTGAACTTCGAAGGAAAGTGAAGAGAGCGTTTTTTTTTTTCACAGAAAGCTAAGTGGAGACTTGTGCAAGCTAAAGTGATGAAACAGTGGTGGGAGCGTAAGGGTTAAAATGTTTGAACAATGCACGAAGAAGTTCAAGCGCCAACAAGTCCCAGCCATCGATCTCGACACGTGTGTAACGATTACACGGAGAATGATGGGATGTCACTTCAGTGTACTGTTCACACCCATTAGCTAGTGCCATGTAGGTCGCATAGTGCGATCACTTAGTCTCTTCACTAAAGCTAGTTACAGCTCGAGACTGAGGGGCTAGTGTCCCGACTAATCCTCGGTCATCGACTCAGAGGCTGACCTCAGACATCGCACACCGATACCTGGTGATGGTAGGTAGCCGCGAGGAGTTCATCAATTTTTGAGTTTGCTACCCTAAGCCCGATGTTGGAGATCGATATCGGACCTCGCTGATAGAGGGAGAAGATCGAACATCGGTCGTCAGGATGTAGTGGAAGGCCCCGTAAGGTGGGCCCTAGAGTTTCGTTAAGATAACAATTAAAGACAAGAGATATGGGGGAAGCAGAAGTCACGAGAGATCCATGCACGTGGTGTACGACGCATGAAGGCGCAACACCATGGATAATCCTAGGACGCGCGAGGGCCCATTAGAATTAGGGTTTCCAGGAAGGTTGCATGCATGGCACGTGGAAACTTAGGGAACCCATGAAACAGACGGCGCTGGATATTACGTGCACAAGTTGGTACCTAGGCGGCCACTCTGTTATCCGTTGCACTCCAGTTAAGGGAAGTTCATGTGCCAGATACGCTAAGATTACACGATAGCCGCACAAGGACATTTTCCAAGGAACCCTAGACAAAGGTAACAGAACAGAGGTAAACCCTAGTTTCAACCTATATAAAGGGTGTTAAGAGCCCTAACAAGGTACGCAGTTTTTAAGACTGAAACTATTTTATACATTTGGTGTTCTTTTCCCTAATACTGACTTGAGCGTCAGAGTGCGAACGGCCGCTAGAGCGCCCCTTTGTCTTTGCAAGTGAGAAGTTTCTTGACGAAGAAGGCACGTTTCTCAAGAAAGGATAGAAGGGCCAGAGTATCCGTTAGAGTCAACCGGCGAGGCGAGTCAACCAGTCAGAACAGTGGCCTTTATATAGGTTGAAACTAGGGTTTACCTCTATTCTGTTACTCGTGTCTAGGGTTCCTTGGAGAATGTCCCTGTGTCGGTATTACACAATCTTAGCATAATCTGGCACATAAGACTTCCCTTTACTGGAATGCAACGACTAACAGAATGGTCGCCAAGGTACCAACTCATGCACCAATGTTGCGGGGTCTATGGTTGCCCTAAGTATTCACATGTCATGCATGCAGGAAACCCTAACCCTAATGGGCCTTAGCGCCTCCAAAGGTTTTTTACTTGTGCCGCGCCCGAATGCACCATACACCCCCCCATGAATGCATCCCTCGTGACTTAGGCTTTCTCATATCTGAGTGTTTCATCTGATAACTAATATGATTTATGGGGCCCACCTTTCATGGCCCATTATAGTTGTTCAGACCACCGACATCTGATCTCTTCCTTTGTTGTCGAGGTCTGATGTCGATTCTTGACGCTGATGTTCGAGGACTAGTCAGTACAATTCAGAATTAAAATTACGTCAATTAAAAACGCCACTACTTACGTATATTATGGCGCCATAATCTTCTTCAATGAATGTAAATTGCGACAGTTATAACTGACACTACTTACATATAAAAACCGCCACTGCTTACATTATGTTTAAAGTGGCGGGTGTTGCAGTGGGTAGCGTAAAACCGTCACATTAAACTTTGTGGCGACCAGTTCTATAACGGTTTGGGAAACCACCACAAGCGTATATTGTGGCGGTTTATACGAAAATAACTGCCACAATATACATTTTTTTGTAGTGAATTGTGGTGGTGATTAAGGGTTTTGAGATTTGGAATTTAGGGTTATTGTACTGGCCAGAGCGCTCAGAGCTCAATGCTTGCCGATTGGAGCTTAGCATCCACCTCACTTAGGCCAGCTCGGCTTTTAAGCCAAGCTGATGGGCCATATGGTTGGGCTCAAGACATGTGCTAACTTTTTTCTGTAGACTTAACGTAACCCCCTTTGCGCAAGGCCCAGGCGATCACCAAAGGATAGTAATGGACCTAGGGGTGTGCTTAGTGCGTATGGGTCTAGCACGAGCAAAACGCATCCTCCAAACCTAATGATACAAACCAAGCCCACAAGAAGATGACCAAGGATACAAATGACCATTCACATTATAAGAAGTCATCTAAACATGCAAGTGAAGACCTCACCAAAGGGAGAAATGGACAAAGACCAGAGCACCTACTGTTCTTCCTGTTGGTCTTCTTATAAGATACACATATGTTGTAAATAATTGAGCTCACTTTGAGGGTCCAAATAGCAAATATAGGCTAGAATAAGGTACCTTTAGCATAATAGGGGGTGTGGGTAGTATTTTAGTTTGTTCCTAACCCATTTGAAGACATTTTGACCTAGTGTCTAGAAGGACAGGCATAGGATGCAGGATTGACTTGGTCAAACCCTAAGGCTGCCCATTTTTTCCTTTTTCCCATCCTACCCTTTAGCTTGTTCTCCAAGGCTCCTTCACCTATGAATAGGAGGCCTACCTTGTGTATTTTACAAGTTGAAATTATAGTAAAGAAATTCTACACAATTTTTGTGTCAGTAGTGAGTGAGTGAGTATCCTCCAAATTGGTCTTATATTGGGTTCATGATGCTCTCAAGTGGCAGCCTCATGCCACTTATCTTGGTGGTTCCATCCCATCAAGTGGCGTGATAAACCATTGTTCCACCATCCATAAGTTCTTCTTTCATCATCTCTTCCATTAATCCATTCCTTTTCATGTTTGTATCTTCCTTGTCCTTTAACTGTTTTGTTATGTCTATTCGGTTTTGTTCTTCTTGTTCTTGTTTCCTTATGTGATTCTGCCTTTTATCTTGTCATCATCATCACCATTTAATTGTGTTTTTCCTTTTGTCTTTTTGAAATGAACCTTCACATCTACTTCACCACTTGATTAAGTTAATGTCCAGTGGGGATTTTCCTTAGGTTGTCACCTCTAATTGTCTAAAATTCAAATCTAACTAAAGTGTCACCATAAAAATGATCAATCATAAAATCAACTCACATCACCTAAGCCCATGTGTGCTAGGGCATAATGAGTAGGTTGCATGTGTGATAAGTAACGCCTCGCCGCGTGCGTCTACGTGAAACAGACTGGACCCTTGATGCTGGTACATGAGTTGGTACCCTGGTGGTTATTCTGTTAAGATTTGATGCACTCTAGAGAGGGAAGGATTCTGTTTAGTTGCGGCACAAAGAGAGTGTGCCCTAAACAGAATATCTTCCTAATGCATAGGCTTTCAGTGGAGATAAGTCGTTCGTGATAGAAAGTTGTTACAAGAGATAGGCTATAAAAGGAACTTCAGATACCAAGTAAAGGTACGTTGTTTCTAAGACTGAAACTAGTTACTTTTTATTTCTATAAGCCTTGTACTGAGTTACATTTCCAGAGAATCTATTTTCTTTCTTTTTTTGATTGCTAATCTTCTCATTCTTTTGAGAAATTGCAAATAATTTTTAAAAAACAGAAAAACTAAAACAATAAAATATTTATTGCGATTTATTATGACACTTACCATCATTTTATTGGAAATTACAAAATAGTTTCTTAAAAATAGGAAAATTAAAATAATAAAATATTTACTGAGATTTATTAAAATACTTTTAAAACTTACCACAGAATTGGAAAACCTTCAATATAGAAGTGTTTTAGTAAAGGTTATTATAATCCCTTTTAATAAATCCCTCTTAAAATTAATAAAATATGGTAGTGTTTTAGTAGAGGTTATTATAATCCCTTTTAATAAATCCCTCCTAAAATTAATAATGTTTTGGTGACGTTACTTTTTCTAACAATAATAGATTGACATCTTAGTTAATATTTAGATTTATTTAACAATTAAATATATTATTATTTTATTTTAATATTTTGTATTAATTGTTATTAAGAAAATATAATATTTTATTAATAAAAGATGTTGTAAAGGGAAGTAAGAAAAAAAAAACTAATATTAAAAAAAATCTATTTTTTTTACAGAATGACGACTTAAAGGAAACCCATTTTAAACTATTTTCATTCCCCATTATCTTTTTCTAGCAATCGAAACATATTATATAACAAAGAGGAGCTTCTTAACTGTATATGTCAATAATTGAACAGGGAAATGGAGACATTTATTGCACAATAAAATATAGGTACACTCACCAACGGTCTCACATACCATTTAATGCACTCAACATCTTTTCTAGACGCACCTTAGTTCGCCTGGCCAGTTTCAATCCTGTCATATCTCAGATTCACATTAGAAAACCAACTACTCACAAAACCATATCCTCGAAGGAATAAACACGCTACTACTACCACATCTCTGTCATCATTTCCTTTCGTTCTTGTACAAATGAATTGTTTTAGTCCTAAAAACTCCACCATGTCTTCCCTCCAAATGGTTAGTCTTAGCAAACGTGGTTACGAAAAGCTCAGACATGAAAAAAGGGTGGGATGATGAAAGAGACAGAGTGAGTGAGAAGCGAAGGAGCAGGTTCAGGTTCAAAAGGGTTCCCATTAGGAGAAGGTTCAGGCTCAAAATCTCAAGCTTGAGAAAACTGTGGAGAAAAAGAGCTAGGCTGGTTTCCTCCGTCAGAATTTCATATGCCAAAGTGATGAAAAGATTCAAGGATGGGCAAGTCCATTTTGGTGAACTTTTTGCTGGGAACTACTTGTTCATGCATGTCAATCCTACATCGCTAAAGTGCCTTCAAAGGGATTTCTCCCTTCAAAAAATTGCCTAGATCTTTATAATTAAATTGGTTTGTATAACACCAATTTATTTTTTATATGTTCTTGTCTTTTCGCTTTATGTTATTATTATTATTATTTGTTGACTTCTGTCTTCAATCTGTTAAATATATTGAAGGGAAATGTTGGATCTGGGAAGAGCAAGTTATTAAACAATTAGCCTTGTATAATCCTTATTACAGCGAATTTATGTATATATATTTGAAAAGTTTATATATTGTACCGCCCTGGTAGTCGGAAGTGATGACGTGGTTAATGGGACGTGTGGTTGGCATCAGGATATTGTATAGGCGTGTTGATGGGACGCCTGGTTGGCAGAAGGGAAGGAAGTCGGGGGGTTCGTGTAGTCGTCAGTTATTAAGTTGGCGTGCTCCGATCTCCAGCACACCAGAACCGGCGGTCACCGGGTTAAAGAAGAAGTCGCCAGATGTAAACCCAGGCGACCAAGTGATTAGAGATCGCCGAAACAAGCACATCGCCGAAGATAAAGGCAGATAGACATTTCCCAGCTGGCCAG
>Ga0123342_1004067_pt1 | contig 22788 bp, 12 predicted proteins | sample Turbeawhitnodule_FD_89960 | JGI IMG/M metagenome (GOLD analysis project Ga0123342, IMG submission 89960) | Root nodule microbial communities of legume samples collected from Mexico - Turtle bean Mexico white nodule | ecosystem: Host-associated > Plants > Roots > Nodule | place: Mexico: Nepantla... | reverse complement strand
TTGAAATATTTTTTGTTCGTCTTTTGGTGTATTATTTTTATTGTTTTATGGTTTTTTTTACCTTGATAATTTTTTTTTTTTTTTTTTTTTTCACATTGCTATACAAGGTCTTCTTCAGTGTTATGATATCAAGATAACACATCATATTGGAGATCTAAAAATCTTTTATAGAGTTATAATGAAAAACATAATGGATTATGGGTGATTGAATGAAATATAATATATACATATAAATAACTTAAAAAAATACAAAAATAATGAAAGAGACAATCATAACTAAAGATTATATTATGTCTAAAGATTTAAATAACAATAACATTAAATCAAAACATCACAAATTTAAAGTTCAAAACATAAAATAACAACAAAACACAAAAGAAATTGTCTTATGTTTCTAACTATCTGACTCTTCTTCGATTCTAACATAATTGTCTTGGCATATCCCTCCTCCTCTTCCTCTTCAGAGAAACTTGTCAAAGTTAAGTAATTTTTCAAACTCAAAATCAACTATCATGCAATTCATTTCCAACCCCAATTTTAATCTTGTTTTTCCTCTTCCTTGTTGGCGATAAGGTTGCAGTTGGACCTTTCTTAAAAGCATAGGAAGAGTCAATGACAATACTATCACCACTTGATGGTAACTTTATTTTACTGGTTGTTTGTCTCCTTGTGTAAATTATTGGTTCTCCAACACTTGAAGTTTCATAAACATTTGCCCAATTACGAGTGGCATCATCATAAAAAACCAACTCATTTCCCCCCTCTTCAATATCATTATCATTATCATCATCTCCTTGTCCCACTAACCACCCATTGCACTCATCAATGTCATTGAGTACAATAAGGTCTATTTCATCCCTAATATTGTATCTTTGAGCAAGTTGTTGGTTATATTTTACGTAAACCAAATCATGCAACATTTTGTGCTCTAGTCTATTCCTTTTTTTGGAATGAATCTGCAAGTATAATGTGAATTAATTTATTTCTACATCCTACAAGATAATAATGAAATGAGTCTTGTCATGAAAAATAATTATTACTTACTTGCTCAAATACACTCCAATTGCGCTAATATCCCGATGAACTACATGTCAAACTTAAAATCTTGATTACTAGCTTTTGTAAGTTGGGAGTTGCGTGTCCATAATTCTTCTGTCATTGAGCTATAAAAGTAAAAAAAGTAACTTAGAATGTATGATATAATTTATATGTTAACGCAATTTAGAAAGCGTTTAACTGTCTCACCTGGGGTTGTGGTCTTCCTTGATTCTTTGGCAAAGTCATCATCAAAGAATCCACCTCCACTCTTATAAAGAGACAACCCAGTTAAATTTTGTTGTTGCACATCTTTACTTGACACCAACCTCTTGATGTAAGCATACAATCATTTGTAACTTCCAAATCATTTTCCATTTTCGGATTATAATAATAGAACTATGAATTCAAAAAGTGACCAGCTGCATGCAAGGGCGATGAAGTTGACATGTTCATCTATTATCAATGATTCTAAATATATCCTTGTACTTACTTTCATGGTTATTGAATGACTTCATTGTTGTTTCTTTGGCTTTCTCCTTGCTTCATATATATAACCCATAGTTGTTTTTCTCTCTCCATCAACCAAATGAAGTACATGAACAAGAGGAGCCATGACTTTGAGAGAAAATACAACATGATTCCAAAACGAAGGCATAAAAACAATTTTTGTAGCTTCTTTCCCATTAGCTTCCTTATGCAACTTGTTCTTACTCCATTCATCTTAAGTGAACATTTTTCTCAAATTTCCCTTTTCTTGATACAACCTTTGTAATGATAAATAAAAGGTAGCAAACCTTGTAACTACATATCTTACCAATTCCTTCTTATTTGTAAATTGTCTCAATAAACTCAAGGAACTATAATGGATATAGATTAAGCCAACAAGACTAACTCCTCTTTGAATAATATTCTTTATCAAATGAATCTTTCGGATGTCCTCAAGCATCAAATTTATACATTGGGCAGCACAAAGAGTCCAATAAATATTATGTATTTTTGCTTCCAATAATTTACCAGCAGAGACATAATTACTACCATTATCTGTGATAACTTGAACCACATTTTCTTCTCCAATCTCCTCCACAAGGGCATCAGGCATCTCAAAGAGCTTTACTTCTGTCTTCACAAATTTAGAACCATCAATCGACTTGACAAACATTCTCCCTACATAAGAGCTCACAAAAAGTTAGCCAAACATTGTTACTTCCGATCAGTACATACATTTGACATCATAGAACAACCATGCCTGCTCCATTGCAATTTATGGTCTTTCAACAACTTTTCGGCGTACTCAACTTCCTTGTTGAGGAGTGGAACTCTAATATCATGATAGGTAGGAGCTAGTGAATTAGGTCTATAAGCACCTACAACATCAATCATATCTTAAAAACTCTTCAATCTTACAAGATTGAATGACAAGCCTGCTTGATACCAAAATTGAGCAATATATTAATGAACTGATGCCTTTAAGTTCTTGTCACATGCTTCTTTAATACTAGTTTGCCCGAGTTGTTCTCTCTTTCTCCTCTCTATTGCAACAATTGGAATTCTAAAAAACACATCCATTGGGTTTTTTTTCCACCAATATTTTTCCCCTATCATTACTAGCGGTGGAAATTTCAACTTCATCTTCACTTTCAATATTATCACAGGTCGCACCATATACAGGATTAACAAAAGAAGAGACTACTTTTTCTTTCAATAATTTCCAAAGTTCTTCTCTCACATTTTTTGGAGTCTTGGTGCAAGCAACAATATTGTCTTTCTTTGCCATCAAATGTTCTTTAGCCCTAGTAACTCCCCCTTTCATAATTTTCCCACAGTAGTTACAAACAGTTGAATTTAAATTTGTTTCATCCAATGGATGACAATGTTTCCAGCCTAAATCACTTACGTGGGATGTTCTGTGAAAAAAAGAAGAAAAACAAATCACTTCAACCGTCGCGGACGGTGACAACTGGCGACAACCGTTGGCGACGGTGGTCGGCGACAACAAGCAGTGGTAGCAGGGAGAAATAATCAGATAATGTGTAGTGGCATAGATAAAAAAATGTGTAGTGGATGAAAATAGTTATAATGTTTTAAATGGGCCAAAAATAGGTCCAAAAAGCCTAATTTTAAGTGAGTTTTGATCTTTTAATTAGGGTTTAACAACATGCAGTTGCATACCACACAACACATTCAACATTTAAATTTTAATTAAAATTTTATTAAGTAAAGGTTGAAATGGGCCTTTGGCCCAAACTTTCGGTTTTTAAAAATTAGGTTTAGGTCTTCATGCGTCGCAACTCCTTCTTCATGTTAAACATCATTCAATTTCCCTTTTGGATTGGGTAATCCATAACTCATTTGATAACTCAAAAATAACTTTCGGATTGGGTAATCCATAACTTCTTTGATAACTAAAAAATACTTTATGAATTGGGTAATTCATAAGTCATTTGCTAACTAAAAAATGACTTCCAGATTGGGTTATCCATAAGTCATATTTTAAGTTATAAAATGAATTTCGGATTGGATAATTCATAAGTCCTTTTATAACTTAAAATATTACTACCGGATTACACATTCTGAAAACATGTGTTTTGGTTAATTTCCAGATCAAGTATATGTACAAATTCCTAAACTAAAAGTTTTAATGTAAGTGTTACTTGTGTTTCAGATTATATAACTCGAAACTTAGTTAAGGATCCAGATTAACTTTCTGGATTATCTAATATGGAATAAATGTCAGATTGAATAATTTGAAATGTTATTCCAAATCTAAAACTAAGTTTTGTGTTACATAATCCAGAACATAATTATATAATCCGTTGATCCGACGGATAAGTCAAAATATAAAATATTAAGGGCACACGTGCAAGGAACCTAAAAAACTCATTTGAGAATGACTCTACCACGAACGAACTGCCCCCAACATCAACCTACCACCGCCACCTCACCTTTTTCACTAAGTAACAAACTATAAAACATTGTCTTCTGTTTTTAACTTTTTACTAAGGTAATTTAGAAATTTTATTGTTTATGGGGTGGCTAAAGAAATGATGTAGCAAGGAGCCTAAAACTATTGCAAAATCACACCATCACACACCATATACTACGATGGCCATTTCAATATACAACTAAGAGAAGAACGCAACAAGCTGAAATACAACACTGTGATAGTGACACCAAAATCATACTCTCGCATCACAAAACTAAGTTCAACCAATTAAAAAAATAAGTGTATATCAAACTAAACCCAAGATAAATTAACTAATATAAATCAAAATTCAACCAAAAAAAAAACTCAAAAGATAACATATCAAAATTCAATACTATCTTAAATCTAGCAAGATAACCTATTAACTCAATATAAAGAACAACGCAGCATCAAACAACTTAAACTGTGAAAATGGTACAAGCCAATGACAAACTTTTTTCACTTTTTTCAAAAGATAATCCTTAAAACCTTCATACCCACCACCAACCACGATAAATCCACACAATTACAACCAGAACTGCAAGAAGATCTATTTTTAACAAGGTTAATTATACATATACAACCCAAATTTCTTTTTTTACTATCATATTACAACACTTAATATTATTATTTTAATATTTGTTTATATCATTTAATTATAAATTTATCATTTATTATATATATTTAGTTTTTAAATCCATCACATCAAATTTATACAAAATTGTTAACCTATCATTTTCCTTTCAACAATTTTTCCGAACTTTTTCTTCCTCTATTCAACAATTTTACTAGTCAATACCCTATTCAACCCATATTTAATCATTACTATAATTTTAATTATTTAACTATTAAAATAATTAATTTATTTTTCAAAATATAAAAAAATATAAGTATACAGATTCACTCTAATATAAACCAAAATAAACTTATTAATTACTTGTAAGCTCAAAAGAATAAAATAAGATAGAGACAGAGCACCAAACAAGTGAAGAAAAATATATTCAAAGATAAAACATTAATTTTCCGTCGAACTAAATAGTATGATTTATGACAATTTTTTTTATTAAAAACATCTTATTGTAAAAAAAAATACCATGTATTTGTCTATGGTTGAAATGAAATGAAACTATTAGGAACATCACACCAAAAATTGAATGCCTTAATCTAAAACCATATATGCAATATACGAATTACTATTTGCGACACAGGGTCTAAGGAAGGGCACACATTGTTGCGGCGTGGGGTTTAGACTTCAGTGTGTGTTCTGAGTAAGATGGGGAAGAAGACGAAGAAACCCGGCAAAGGCAAAGAGAAAACCGAGAAAAAAACCGCAAAAGCCGAAGAGAAGAAAGCTCGCAGGGAAACCAAGAAGCTTTCTCCCGAGGACGATATCGACGCCATTTTGGTACTCTCTCTATTTCCGTTCACCTCACTTTTCCATTCTCAAACCAATTCCTCAAACAAAATTGTATATATTTGCGTCTCTTGAATCGCGCAGTTGAGCATTCAAAAAGAGGAAGCGAAGAAGAAGGACGTTCAGGTCGACGACAACGTTCCCGCGCCTTCTCCTCGCTCCAACTGCTCGGTAACGCCGCTAACTCCACTTCTCACTTTTTCACCTCTCACCGTTGCGATTTCCGTTTTGACGCCTTCTTGTGTAGCTCACCGTTAATCCGTTGAAAGAGACCGAGTTGATTCTCTACGGCGGGGAATTCTACAACGGGAACAAGGTTACGAGTTTGAATTCAAACGCAATTGTGCTTATTTGTTGACTGATTGATATGATTTATGAGTGAGTTGTTGCTGCAATGTGAAATCGTGCAGACTTTCGTGTACGGCGATCTATTCCGGTATGACGTGGAGAAGCTGGAATGGAAATTGGTTTCGAGTCCTAATAGTCCTCCTCCGCGCAGTGCTCACCAAGCGGTTGCGTGGAAGAATTATATTTATATTTTTGGTAATTCACCTTACTTTAGTTTTTAATTGAGTTGAATAGTGTCGTGTGATTCACTTAGCCGATGAATTTAGTGGAATTAGAGTTTGATTGGATAATTTTATTTTTTTTGAGAAGTATAGATTAAGGAGGAAAAATAAAATAACTTTTCTCACAACTTAAAATTAAAAGATGATCTTTTAGAGAAGCTAGTTTTAGCTTTAGATAGTTTTGTCCATAAGTTAGTTTTAGCTTATGAAAAAATTATTTGGTTTTCTTTTCCTGAAGTAAGTACCTGTGGAATAGTTTATCCAAACAAAATCTAACATTTTGTTGTTCTTAGTCATTGAATTCACCTGTCTTTGCTGGGCTGCACACAGAAAATTTGTGGTTATGAATGTTTCATTTTTGTCTGTGGTTTAGGTGGTGAGTTTACGTCTCCAAACCAAGAGCGGTTTCATCATTACAAGGTTAAGCTTGCATTACATTGCTTCTGTTATGTGACGAGAATGTGGTTTCGGTGTATTGGATTTGACTATTTGGTGATGTTGTTTTTGGATTTTGATTTGTTTAGGATTTTTGGATGTTGGACCTGAAAACAAATCAGTGGGAGCAGCTTAATTTGAAAGGGTCCCCTAGTCCTCGTTCAGGACATCGAATGGTATGTTATGGTTTTCTTGATAGTGCACTCATTGATTTACTTGTAAGGGTATCAGATTATTGAATCCTTAGTCAAACAGGTTTTTGATATGTTTGTTTCTGACAATGCATGATATTCTGCTCAACTTGAATAATTTCATACTATTGTCTGGATTGCATTGCAAATGTGAAAAGAGAATTACAACTTATGTGTATATAACACGTTTTCACTTCTGTTAGAACATCAAAATTAAATGATTCGCATTACTGCTTGATTTGGTTCATTTCAATGTAGTAGTATAGTATTCCCATTTATAGAGTATACAGCCATGTCAGAAATCAATCCACGAGCAATATTTTAACTTGTTGCTTAAGCTGATTTGACTACATCCTTGTTGAAGTAGCAATAACCCAATAAATAGTGCAAGATTCTGCTATTGGGAATACAGAAGTTTCTTTTGTTCTGTTTGCTCTTTAACCAGCTGCAAGGTTGGATTACTTGCATATCTCAATTCTTGTTAGACTGACCCCATCTAATGATGACAAAATACGTATTGAATGTTTATTTTGTCTTTTCAATTAATTGACCTTTTTGAATCATCATATTGTTTGCACTTGTTACTATATTGCATTTTCCAAGCACAGAGCATTCATTCTAGCGGAGGCTGACTGCAGTAGCTAAGAACCTATTAAACATCTTTGTCATTGATTGTTATTGCTGTTATCATATCTATTTTATGCATCCTATTTTGCATACATTAAGGGTGGTTGCTTCACATTGTAACTGGGAAAAGCCTGAAACCTTGGCATTTCTCCCTTCCTCCCGTTTCATTTTGAACTTTCTTAGTTTTTTACAGAGAAATGCATGACATGTCCAGTCCAACTTATTTGTGCTTGTGTGGAATTTTCTTGTTGTTGCTACGTTTAGGAACCTGTTTGTGATATCATAGTTATGAATCTTTATTTTAGTAGTTAATCACACGTGCCCCCCCTCCTCCAATATCATGTGACATTCATATTAATCCAGTTTCATCATGTATTTGTTTATTGTAATGCCTTGTGTCAAATTATTTTGGTTAATTTACAGATATTGTACAAGCACAAGATTATTCTTTTTGGTGGCTTCTATGACACTCTCCGAGAAGTGAGGTTGTTAATGCTTCTTACTTTTCTTATTGTACGGAATTGTGTTAATTATATGTATGTGATTTCCTCTCATTGAAAAAATAAAAGAACTTGGCAGCAGACGAAAGGCTTGTTGTAGCTAATAGTTGAATTAAAGTGCTTTGGTTTTGAAAAGTGAGTTCTAATATATTATCCGTGATTCAACATAAATCTAATTAAGTCTACAGGTAATTGAAGCAGGGAAGAAGCCAAATTTGAGCTTCTAGTGAACTCAAGTTATATGATTTCTTCATATGTTTTCTCTGCTTGAAAATGTATATAACATGGCAACATGAATCTCTTTGTTACATAATTTTTGTTTTAAGGGAAAGGAATTACTTTTGGTCCTGCCACGTTTGCTTGCATGTGTATGACTGTTGATGTACAACACTTGAGACTCATGTGAGTTTTCTTTTGTTTCGATACCACTTGAGACTCATGTGGTTATGTTTGGTCAGTGGTGATTGATTTTTAAAGTTGTTAAACTATACGAAAGAGAGAGTCCTGGAGCTGAAAGCGTGCACTTATGTATGAGACTATACAAATGTTTTATTTGTACTGAGAAGAAGGAATCAAAACAATAAATAGAGGAGATTTGGTGTCATCTAATAATAAAGATATGATATTGAAATAAATAAAAATGTTTCTAAACTAATAATACATATAATCTAAATATTCTTCATTATACAATATTTGCTCCTTATTTCTATACTTACAACATAAGTTAATGTAACAAGCATGACATTAATAAGGTTCAAGATGGTAATTCAACTTGTAACCCCCATGTACACATGAAGCAAGTAGAAACAAGGAAGGTGTAAGTCATCATTTTTGTTAGAGATTCTGTTAGAGGATATGTTTAAAAGGTAAGTAAACATTTCTTTGCCAGGTTTTAAGACGTTTTAATTAATTATGCAGGTACTACAATGATCTATTTGTATTTGACCTTGATCAGTTCAAGGTAAATATGTCTAAATACCTGGCTTATCCTGTTAAAATGCTGTTTACTGTTCAAGTTCAGCACCAAAACATCAGGCTGTTTCATTTTATGTTTTCTTGTTCAGGAATTTCGATTAATGACAATGTGATTTTGTGCTTTAGTGGCAAGAAATAAAGCCTAAACCTGGAGCAATGTGGCCAACTGCACGTAGTGGTTTTCAATTGTTTGTTTACCAAGATGATGTGAGTAAAATACTGATCTCTCTTACATGAAGCTAATAATTTTCGTTTTTAAGTACTTGTATTGTATTTGTTAGAACTGGTATCAAAAAGGCTAGATTGAATTTCATTGCGTGAAAATAGGGAAAATCTCCCTAGAAAACAATACACTGCTCCATATATTTTGATTTGAGAGACCTAGATCAGCTCCTTATATGCAACTCTATGTTCACCAGAAGTCCCCAGTCTGAAGATCTTAAAGGGCCTGCACTTCCCAAAGCCCAAAGGCTCTAATTCTCTTAATTTTGGCAAGAGATCTCTCGCTCTCTCCACCTTCACTCATTTATAGGCAACTTGCCTTGTTTCTTTAACCGGCTATCTAACTATATAATGTTTAACTAACTAATATCTATTATTATGCTCATCACTATAGTAAAGTTTTCCCTGATCTGCTGTTTCATAATTGTGATTGATTTGTGTGACTCTTCTACCTAGTAGTTTTGAAGTTTAGACTGTTTTCTTCTTTACAGAGTTCTTTTCACGTTGCAGATATTTTTGTATGGTGGCTATTCAAAAGAAGTTTCATCTGATAAGAGCAACTCTGAGAAAGGAATTGTTCATTCAGATATGTGGTCACTCGATCCTAAGACTTGGGAATGGAACAAGGTAGTGCTTTGGGGTTAAGTTTAATATCGAGTAAATTTGTATATTCCTTTTCTTAGGCAAGTTTGAGCTTTTTGTGTATCTTACTTTCCCATGGCCACTAACTAAAATTACTTTAGTCAGCATTCAATAGAAGCACAAACTTCTTCGTTTATGCTTCAATTTGACTATGTAATATTTGTCTCTCATATTAGCATCTCCCTCTCTTCCCTCCATAGACTCATACACCCTTGACACTTAGGACAAATCATTTTATTATCTTTTTATATAACTAATTTTGTTTTCATCTTTTCTCCCTTCTTTTCAGGTGAAGAAAAGTGGAATGCCTCCTGGACCACGTGCTGGGTTTTCAATGTCTGTTCATAAGAGGAGGGCTCTGCTATTTGGTGGCGTTGTGGATATAGAAGTTCAAGGTTATCTTTTTGTTTCATGGATATTATTTTTGCAATTTCTGACAGCTTATATTTTTAAAGCAAGTGATTAGGAAGTAATCCTCTTTGGCATAATGTTTGTAAACAATTCATTAGATCAGACAGTCTGCTCAAATTCCGTTTAGAGGAGGTATATTTTGTTGTTTATGCTTGCTGTAAGGTCAGTATCCTAATTGCGTCAACACTGTGCAGGTGATGTAATGATGAGCTTGTTTTTGAATGAACTTTACGGGTTTCAGTTAGACACCAATCGCTGGTGAGTCCCACATTCTGTTGGTGCCTAACATGTTATATTCTAAAGTTGCCATTTCTGAACTGAATTCTTTCGTTGGGTCTTGAGTCTAAGTCATTGTAATTTTGCATTTTACTCATTGATGATTTTCTGGATATACTGGTTAGAGCATAAGTGTGCTACTGCCGTCGTATCTAATGTTTCCTAATTATATTATTTAATCTTGTTTGGGTGATAGGTATCCTCTGGAGTTAAGAAAGGAAAAGTCCACAAAAGATAAGGTATATTGATTGGATGTCATGCATATATACATCTGATCTCAAGACAATTGCTCCACATTTTAAAACTCATTCTGTGGACTGTTCTGCATGTTACTTTGTTTCTTAATTAAATGGGTTTTGCAGTTAAAAAAAATTGAACAAAATTGTCCTGATGATGTCAACAAGAAGATAAATCCAGCATGTACAGCAAGAGAAGAAACTGTGGAGTCAGAGGATGAAGAAAGCAACACTGATGATATATCCAAAAATATAGCTTCAAACATGTCTATTGTTGATGGTGAAAAAATTACGAACTCTGATGGAAAGCCCAAGGAATCTGGTGCTCAATTAGACCTTCAAAGTTCTTTGCCTGAGGTTATCATTTTGGACGAACAATCTTATGACTACTTCCATTTTTTACCCAGTTATTTATTAATGAGATTTTTCCTCCAAATTTTCTAGGCAGTGAAGCCATGTGGACGTATTAATGCTTGCATGGCCGTTGGAAGAGACACATTATATGTATATGGTGGAATGATGGAGATTAAAGATAAAGAAATCACTCTTGACGATTTGTATTCTTTGAACCTTAGCAAACTTGATGAATGGAAGTGCATTATACCGGTCTGTTATTTTTTCTTAACTACCTTTTTACCAATACATGCATATGTTCTATACCATAGTTGTGAATTTAAGATACCTCTATTTTCCAATATGTTATACAGTTTATATAATTCATACTAAATGCATATAAATACTAAAAAAAGTTCAAAGATATTTGACATGTTCATAACTTCTAAAAAAAAATTATAGGTCTTAGCTCTTAACCAAACAATGGAGTAAATAGTAAGGAAGCATACCATGTCTAACTAAAGAGATAGAGACTAAAGGAATTGAGTTTGGATCTTTGGGAGATAGAGGACTTAAAGACATCAGAGACTTAGACCACAGTGAGAATTAACAGATGGAGCAAAGAGATGAAAATAGAAAAAAGTCTCATTGGAGACAAAAAGATAGAAAATGGTTTTACAATAAAACTGAGATTATTGATAATATGAGAACAGTATTACAAGAAAGAAAAAACTAAAGGAAGAGAAAAAAAAGAGTAAAAATACTGCTAGACAGGTTGCTGGAGAGAGGGTCGCACAATGGTTTCTACAAGGGTCATAGGGTGGTCGCAGGGTTGGAGAGGAGACAAGTGAGGCATGATATGATAGTCATGAACTTAGGAAGGGTTTTCTTCTAGCTGAAACCCTTTTTTTAAAATTTACCTTTCATAAAAGGGCCCTGTAACATTAATATAGGAGTTAATTCTCAGGATTTTTGGACACCCTCAGTGTAGTGGTGCAGTGACACGGTGAATCTCGTTATTATGGCCACTGACACTGCTACAGCAAAGTGCAACACTATGGCAGTGCAAATAGTGGTCAGGGGCCGCTATAGCATGCTATATTCCATAGATTCAAAGTAATTATAATTTATATTATATTATACCTGTAGGAAACCAAATGCACCCAAGTCTCTTTCATAATTATACATTTTCTGTTCTTACGACTAAATATCCAATTGTTCTATTTTAGGAGCTCTGTCTGTCTTTTTCTCTGTTAATAAATGGTTAAGCAAAAAATAATCTGAGTTGTTGACTGATACAAGTCTGCTACTGCAAAATTGGTGAATGTTTGTACCTTACCCAGTTCCAAAGGTCCAGGACACCTCATTACTCACAACACTAAGTATTATTAGAAAAGTCACAACTAAATATGTGCTACTGATTAGATCTATCAGATTACAATGATTTTTTACAAAGTAATATCTTATGATCTTAATTTTTATTTTTACTGTCTCATTCTCAATATCTTAAAATGAGATTTAACCACTGAAGGAAGAAATGCCTTTCTGGTTTTTCTCCTAAAATAATTTGGGAATATATATATCAGGGTTTAATTACAAATTATAATGTGGTGAACTGGGTGACTTATCTTCTGATTTCAATGTACAAAAGGTCTCTGAATATGAGTTGTGCTGAATCGTTGATGCTGTTAATATAGTTTTTTTTATTCAGCTTATTTAATCTAAGTATTTATTGTGATTCTAATTTCCTGGTTAAAATACACGCATATTTGCTTTATTTGCCATAATCTGACTTGGAGTTTCTTCAACCCAGGCTTCAGAATCTGAATGGGTGGAAGCTTCAGAAGATGATGAAGAAGATGAAGATGGTGATGAGGATGAATCCGATGGGGATAGTTCAACTGATGAGGATGATGATGAGGAAGAGGAGGAGGAAGAGGTGCACATTCTAACTGTGTAATTCAAGCAAGAAAAAAAATGAATGAATTATTCCCTCCTCTCCTATTTTTATTGTCATGTCACATACTGAAAACCTAGTCAAAACCCTTGTTTTTAGAAAAATAAACAAGGGTACAATCAGCCCCAAAACAGTGCTAGGTCCTGTTGCATTATGTTTAGATTACATAAAAAGGGGGACACTAATTTATTTGGTTTAAGCTGAAATTAAGGGCTAAAATTAAGGTTCAAATGGCCGGCACCAAATTGAATCTTCCGTGCAACTTCACCAAATGAAGGGTTCTTCCCCTTTTCTCAATATTTAAGGTTGAAATCTAATAAAGAAGGATAAAACTGGCATTTGACCACACAACATCCACGAGCCAACATCATTTGTTAATGAATATATAATAAGTGTGATAGCATTTTGAGATAGCTGTAATAATTTTATAAATTAAAAAAATATTTTAGGTTTTCTATTAAATGGGACATCTGTGTACAGGAGGTGAAATAATTTATTAAATCTAACACCAACAGAAAAAAGGGGAGAAAACAACATAATATACTATTGTTTTGGAATTGTGCCTCTATTATACTTTGCTTTCATTATTTCAATTCGTTAGTGAGTTGTTGATTTTTCTCTCTTTTTCTGGATATTTTGAAGCATTTACTCCCACTTTTCTTGTTAAGATTTGTAATGGTAACAAAATGGGTTCTCTCTTAGATACTTTGTTTTTTGCTGCATGGTACCGTATCTTTAACAGCTTACAGTGAATAATATTTTGATGGACAAAAAATAAACTTGTTGAACCAGTAACTTGTGAAATCATATTTGCTCTTGCCAAAATTGTAATTCGTTATAGACATTAAGCATTTCTAAGGTACTTTCCTTAAAACATGAAATTGCTATTCCCTCAGATATATTCAAACACATGAGATAAAGTTTTCATGACCAGAGTTTATTTTTCTCCAAAACAAGGTTTCCTACATCATTAATTTGGCTTCACCTTTTGATCACTACCAGGCTCATAATGCATCAGTTCAGGTGGGAGATGCTGTTGCTCTAATCAAAGGTGTGGGAAAGAATCTCCGGAGGAAAGAAAGGAGGTCACGGATAGAGCAGATTAGAGCCAGTCTTGGCTTGTCTGATTCACAGAGAACACCAATGGTAATGTATTGTTAGTTTTTAAATACCTTTGAGACTGTTGATTACACCTTGAAACAAGTGTATACACACTGGGCTTTGATTGTATTATATATGTGGTTTTGTTTGTGCCTTTGAAATCATCACTGGCCTTTCAATTAGTATTTTTCTTCACCCCTCATCTTTCTCAATTGATTTCTTTATGTTACAGCCAGGAGAATCCTTGAGGGATTTCTACAAGCGTACAAATATGTATTGGCAAATGGCAGCCCATGAACATACTCAACACACTGGAAAAGTAGGTTTTCTCTTTTCTTTCTTTAGTTATATTATTCTCTTATAACGTCACTTGTAGATTATTTGATTTTTAGTAATTTGATTTTTGTTGTGCGAGACATTACAAATTGATATAAACAAGCAAAGGAAATGAACAATTTTATTGAGTGCATGAAAATAAGGAAAGATTTCTTCTTTGAATTTCCCCTTTAATACGAACTTTCAAATTCTCTAAAGGAATATTCCACTCTTACTCCCCCTATTTATCTATCCGATCCCACTCTTCCCTTCTCTTCTGTCCGAACAACTTGTTCTCTCTTTCCCATATTTATTTTGTTTCTAAATATCTTATCTCTGGATATCAGTAGTTCAGGAGGAATAAAAGAAACTCCTGCTGGTTTTTCTGTTTAACTCAACTCAAAGTATCCAACTCCTTGTTCAAAAACCATAAATTTTGGTCTGATCTGCTTACCAATAGTATTTGATTTAATTTTTCTTTTTTTTCTTATTTTGGATGTTCATGCATTTGTTCACATGATTATGTGGCAATATGCGTCTGTTTACTGCCATACTTTTCATTTTTTACACATCTTATCAATCCTTAATTGTACAATTATGTGGTGATGTGTCAGAAAAAAGGTTAAAAAAAGCATAACATCATTTTGTTACTAATTTTTGCAAAATGAAGCGATTTCACTTTTTTAAAAGCCTTTTTTCCCATAACACAATTGCGCACCATTAGACATTTAAAGGGTTGGTAAAATGTGCAAAAATTGATAAATGACAGTAAAATACATGTATAAAAAAACTTGGATGTAAAACCCACAAAATGATGCTAGTTGATTGGTACAATTTCGTTGGAAAAGAACATTATTTTGGACACGAGGATTTGCCTAGAGTTTCCAGGCATTTGTTTAGCTCATTCATTTGCACTTAGTACCAGCAATCCATTTGTGCATGCTGGACAAAATCCATTCTATTACTTTTTGGATTTTTGGTGGTTTTACTTTCTTGGTTTGCATTATTGTAACAGATTTTGCATGATAAGAATTTTAATAATACTTTTAATTTGGAACGTATTTCATAATTTGGTCAATTCATTATGTGGCCAGATTTTGTGAGACGAAATGTAAATGAGTTGTACCCAACTTCCAACTGTTTCACTTTTTTTTGTACCATGAAACTGCAGTGTAAATTATGTTTGAAATTTGCACTGCTTCATTTTTACTTATTGAACGAGCTCACCCTAAAATTGTCTTTTGCCAGTTTGAAATGAACGGGAGTATAATTATTTTGATATTCATCTAGCTCTAATTTAAGCTCCTTCCGCTACCCTTTTTCTTTTTTTCATATATACAAACAAATGCATGTGTTCATATAGTTTACATACTGATGAATGCCTCATGTCTTTGTGGTAAAATTCTGCTCGGTCATAGGAACTCCGCAAGGATGGCTTTGATCTTGCCGAAGCACGGTACAGGGAGCTCAAACCTATTCTTGATGAGGTAATCTTTTGTTACACACGCACCTACCCTCATTTGTAGAGTATTTCTTGAAATTTGCCCCTAAAAGAAGCCATTTTTCTTTTAACTGAGTTTCAAGTTATTTTCTTTGGACACTGCAGCTGGCTCTCTTAGAAGATGAGCAGAAAGCTGAGGAGGCTGAAGGGCCAGAAACTAGTGCAAAGAAAAGAGGCAAGAAGAAAACTAGAAATTGATAATCGATTTAGCCCGCGAGATTTGGGTGTCATCGAGAATGTAATATGCAATTTTGATTTAGTTTGGTGTCATTATCTCAGAAGATTGCGCACATAATGGTCACGTTACATGTAATCAATCAGTAACATTCAGTCAGTTACACCACGAATTCCCTCTCCGAAGCGGAGTAATGAATTCGCAATGGAAAAGAGAACAGTGAATCGAGTTTTCATGGCACCGAATTTATTTATGCCAGTGCATTCGAAATTTCTGAAGTTATTTAATGGCATTTAAAATACGTGATACTTCTCCAACATATCTTACTTTTCTAGGCTTGAAATCGAGATCCATTACTAGCTGTTCGTTTCTGTGTCCATCATCAAATCATGATTGTATTGAACCTTAGATTGATTAAAACTTAATTTGGTGATAAAAAGTTGATTGGGTTCCTTTATCGACGCTCTAAAATGCATATTGGAAGTTTGAGTATATACCAAGTTATCGCCGCTCATTAAATATTTCAAAGTAATAGTTGCTTTAGTAAACAAAATATGCTATTTGATGAAAGTAAAGCATGTCTAACTTTTTTTTGGTCAATTGAATGCAATTATTTATTATAATAAACTAATTCTATTTAGCATTTTTAATATACACACACTAAACGATACCCCTTCTGACAATTACTTTCTAATGTAAATAATTTCCTTATAACTTCACTCTTAATATAAAATTTTGAAGCTACTAATATTTTCAAACAGAGATTTATTAAAATGTTGGTTCAAATTGCACAACCTAACCATGCCACTTGCTTCTATTTATGTGAATAGTAATAGCATGTGCAGTATGAAGAGGAAGAAAACTAAGGACGTAAAAAGAAGAGCCTAACAAAACATTGCTTTCTGCTACATAACTGTATTATTTCTTATTCATATTCTTTGTTTCAAGTAGTGCCAAATTAAAAGGTGTTTTGAAAAATTCCTTGGCAACCATATCTTAAAAGAAGAACCCACCGCAGTCTCTACACTCTCCAAGGGTCAAAAACCATACACACATTATATTAAGAACCAATATATGTAAAAGTATAAAGTATGAATACAATCTCTTTGCGCATGCAAGGATTATAATTTTATATCACACCTTTTCAACTTCAAAGCTGCCTTAAGATGAAATTCCAAAAAGGGTATTTTTGGTATGTGCTCCACGCGTGGCTATGTTCTGCCTCTCACTTAGTACCCAGAAGACACACCCCAAGTTGGAACAAAATTAAACCCAAAAATTAGGCTACACACTCTTTTAAGTCCAAACTTTAGCTCCTGAACTGGAATCTCACAAGTAACGATAAAGAAGGATGCTCCTACCCTTTCCACATAAAATATAACTTTTTTTTATTAAAATCAGTGTTTCAGAGATTAATAAACAGATTATTATTAAAAGTTATATTTTTAATATTTGAAATACAAATAAAAATTAAAATAAAAAGATGAATTCCCACGTTCTAAAACTGCAATTGAAGCTTGTTACAGCAACTAGAACTAGAATCGGAACAAACCCTCTTCCTCTTTTCAAGGTTTGGTCTTTTTTCTGCTCTAAAACCATAAAATAAAAAGATGAATTCTAATCCAGCCAGAATGATGGTAACATAAGTATTGAGGTAGTATTTTTTTTTTCTTTTTTAATATATTATTTACATAAATAAATTTACGATTTTATAACTACAAATTATCGAATCAGTTTTAATTCATTCTATAGGCATATTATTTATTTAATTATTAATATGTAATAACTTATTGAATAAATTACACTCTTACTTATTGTATTTTCGACAAACTACGTTTGGTATAACCACTCACGTCACCATATGTAACAGGGATCACAGTAATATTAGAGATCATAAAATTTTAGGGACAATTTGAGTCATTTACTTATTAAATACTCACTTTTAGGTTTGTTTTTATCTTAATGGTCCATTCAAATTTGGGCATTTGAACTCTTTTATTTGAATTATATTTTAGATAAGATTGATTATTTTTAAAAATCTTTGACCATTAGTAGATTCAAACAATAAATAATATATTTACATCTCAGTGGAATAGTCTACCAATAAGTTTTACAATATTACAAAAACAACAATTTTTTAATATATATTGACATTATTAAATTCAGTTTAATTGATTTTCTTGTTCTAAACAATATCTTTGAACTATTATCAAATATTTATATTTATTAATTAATAATCAAATTTATTAACAAGAATTATAGTAAAATATTCGTAAATTATCAAAAAAAATTAAGTTAAAAATATTAAATATATTCATTACACTAAACAAAGTACATTACTTGAAAATTAAACAATATAGATTAATAAAACTTAGATTTCAGAAATTTTATAAAATATTTTTCAGTCAAGATTTTATATGTTAATTATAATAATATACTTATTAACTGCTTTTTGGATTAATTATGGAATACTGTTAAATAGTTACTTACAATATTAAGTTCTGTTTAAGTACTTTTTATGTTATAATATTATCATAAAAATAATGTATAAATTTTAAAATACTTATCTTTTATAATTAATTCTTAAATTCATTTTTGTTAATACTAAATATGAAAAAACATTTGTAATTTCAAGATTTATATATATAGACACTATTGTCTTTTTATCATCAAAATAAATATACAATAATGAATAAATTTTACATAATTTAACCGCAGATTAATTTTAATTAATTAATTTTTAAAATATTTTAACAATTTTAGCTTTAAAGGGTTGAAAAGTAAAATTATTAAAAAATGTACTTTCTGTTTAAAGCTCTTATTTTAATTTTTTTTATGCAGGCGAAGTATCTTATCACATGACCATGATAATAATCGTGTGTATCATTATTAAAAGCCTTAGAATATAATAATTAAAAATTTCATCACGAGGCCGTACCTGTAATCTTTGAAATTTTATATATAGTTGCATTAAGAAATATTTGTTTTAAATATTTTAGTTTGAAATTGTAAATAACTTAACCAAGTTTCAATTATCTATTCAAAAAACTTATTTTATTAAATGTTTAAAATAACTTTTATTTTTATTTTTAATTCATTAATTAATTTATATTTTTTAATCTCTTCTATTTCCCCGGTCAATCCGTTCTTAAAAATGGAATAAACTAGTTGAAGGAAATTTAATATAAAAAAAAGTAAACAAATTGATTAATGAGTTAGAGAAAAAAAAGAAAAAATAATTATCATATTATTTTATTAAGAACAAAAATCAAACAACAAGATATTTAAAGAAAAATAAAAATCATTTAAAACATTTAATAGAAAAATCAATAGAAATCTAATGAAAAATAAAAGTTTAAAATATACATTAGTGGTATTTTATTAGAATTGGTGGTTTTGACGTATCTTTTATTTAATGTTAGATTGATTCTAAATATATTTGAGGTTGATGAGATTTGTCCCACTTGTGTGTTGCCAAAATAGTACTTCATTTCTCAAACATTTTTATTCTCCATTTTTAAATCTATCTTCTTGTCTTGCATCTTAATAATTGCAAACAAAATCAAAGTAGAATCAAGTACCCTATTATAACTTCTTTTTCTAATTTCGTGGGACTTCGTGATTTTAAACTCACACTATTTTATATGAGTTAAATATATTTATATGGGTTAAATATATTTTCTATAGAAAATGTGAAATTGATTTTGACTGTATATTTATAATAGTAAAATTATTAGAATAGGTTGTTTTTTTTTCTACTTAAAAAAATAAATTTTTAAATATGCACTCTAATATAATATTTATAGTAATAAGTGAATATTAAATATTTTATCACTCTAATTTAAAATTTCTAAAACTTAGATTAAAATTAAAAAGTAATTTTATATAAAAGTATAAAAGACAAAAAAACATATTTAATTTTATATTAGATTCATCGAGATTATATGATCTAAACTTTTGACCTTAAACGACCTACTCTATCATTAGTTCGTCGTCAAAATCCGTACTCTTTTTTATAACACGTAAGTTAAATCAATGGCATATCTGCAGTAGTTTGCCAAATTGCAATGACCCCAAAATTGTAAAGAAAAAATATCTATTAGAGATTCTAATTAATTAAAGTCTTCATTGCAAAACTTTTTGTTGAAATCTTATGATTTGTAATTTAGAATAAAAGATTCTATTGAAGATACCTACCCACCCACACTCACAAAGTCAAACGAGAAGTTTTAAAAAAAAGCCAAACTAATTAATGAGAGTCATAAAAATAGTAATCAAATTTATTTAATGCATTTATTAAATATAGACGTTATCTGTACCCATATATAAAAGGAAACTTTTCCTTTTACTGTCATTTTCTTTATTCTAATTTTATTCTTATATTTATATTTTATTTTATTATTTGAAAAACATTTTATTTATTCTAATTTTATCCTTATATTTATATTTTATTTTATGAGAGAAGATATTTTTCATTTTGTTAGCAGTTTTAATTTTATATCTCAAAAAGAATAACAGAAGATAACACTATTTTTAAATTAAAATAAAATAAAATTAAAAAAATTTAAATTCAAAATTAAACATTGCAAAGTGATGTTGGTTGAGGATCATTGCACAATTGCATCTTTTTTCTCTCTCACTTATCTTCACTTTTATCCTATCAAACACCTTTTTCGTTTTCTATTTTCATATTTAAAATTCAAAATATGAGAAGTCGTAGTTTCCTTTCATAACCACGAAACCAAGTGTACCAACCAGTAAGTGTTGTGTTTCAATTATAGAGTAGAAGATGGAAATGCAATGTCAAAATTTACTTTTCTTTTTTATTCATTTATGTATGTCTTTGACATTGTATGATGACAATAATGTTATTATTTGTTAAATAACGTCATGAAATTCACAAATACAACAATTTAATCAAATTTATAACAAAACTATTAAAGAAAACAATAACAACAACAAAAAATATAGTAAAATTTTGTTCATTAAATAAAAAATTGAAAAAAAAAATACCAGATAAAAGTGCACCGGTTGTAAATGATAGGAACAATTTGACGAAGTCTCTCTGCACGTCCAAGACAAAGAAAAGAAAAACATATTTCATTATATTTTCTTCTTTTGTATATAATATATTTTCATGATTAATGTTGATTGAACAATTAAGAATGAATTTTTGGTTTATTTTTTAATGATGTCTATTGTAATGATAAAAATCTCCCTACTATTTATAAAGTAATTGCTTTTTTAAATTTTCTATTTTTATTTAACTAATATTCTCATACATTGGTTGTATTCCTTTAGAAAAATAAGTGTCCAGTAAAAATAACTTTTAATTAAGTTTTAATTTCTTAATAAAATTAATATTTTCATTTAAGTATCTATTAAAAAAATTTGAGTAATTAAAATTTGTATTTTAAATTGAGTTTATGATCGTTAATTTTGCTATAAATTGTAATAATTAACTCATACTTTACGTTATTATATTTCATTATATTTGATGTGTCTCTCCATGGAAAATAAAAAATATTTAATTAAATTTTAAATGTTTTATAAATTTAAATTTAAGTGATTTTAATTGAGAATCTATAAAAATATTTGTTCTAACAAGTGTCCATAATTATTATACACTTTTTAATTGAGTTTCTGCTCTACTGACTATTTAATTATATTACCAAAAAACATCATGTCATATTTTTACATGGTTTATTTGATATTTATTTTTAATTTATAAAATAAAATAATGTCGTTTGGTAAATATAGTTATGGTTTCAACTTTATTTTTCTTATCATTAAAGTATGTCATATTTTGTTTGAAACTACAATATCAAACTGTCACATTATCCTAATTGATAGTATTGTCTGAATGGAAAAATAAAATTTTTTTGCAACACTCGATAAAACAATTTTTTCATTAAAAATATTTAAATTTATGAGAAATTTAAAATTTATTTATGCTTTTTTTTTGTTTTTCATATGAAAACACATAAATGATGATGATGTCCGAGTGAGAATTACTTGATTAAAAACATACATCTTAAATGTTTTTTTAATAAAAACTCAATTAAAAATAGTTAAATTTATCCTAAACTTAAAATTTAATTACACATAAATATAATCATTATTAAAATAAGTATACAATAATTAATCACATGTAACAATAAATAACATAGTAAATAAGATGGTAAAATTATCTACCAGATGTCAAACAAAATTATCATTATCAAATATACTTTCAATAACTTCATATCATAGTGGTATTTTCACATACCCAATTCATGTTTCTATTTTGCATTTAATTATAAAGTGATTCTCTCATTTAAAATAATTCATCTTTTTAATATCTCGAATCTCAAAAGTATCACTATATTACTTATATAACAATAAAAGAAAAAGGAAGAATAATAAAAATAATGTTAACTATACAGTGGTATTTTAGGAGATTTTAATAAACATATAATTTATATTATTTCTTCTCAGCCCATTAAATATATATCCTAATAAATATTTATTAAACAACATGTTAATCAATAGTCTTATTTTACTTAAAAACAAATATTAATAACACTTTATATACACCTTATCTTAATTCATTTTTAAAGATAGAATCGTGAGAAAGGAGTGAATAACAAAATAAAAAAATACTTCCGTTTTAACTAGGATACAATTATTCATTTACTCTTTGCCAGTTACAGAACAAAATGATGACATCTCTGCATGTAAGTTAGAGGCTTGTTAAACGTTTCTGTTTATCTCCTTAAAACGTTTCTGTTTTGTTAATTGACAAGAAGAATAGAAAAAAAAAAAAAAAAAAAAAGAAAAAAAAGAACAAAAAAAATTAAAAACAAAAAAAAGAAGCAAAAAAAAAAAAAAAAACAAAACAAACAAAAAAATATCAACCCCACACTCCT
>Ga0123342_1004066_pt1 | contig 22791 bp, 13 predicted proteins | sample Turbeawhitnodule_FD_89960 | JGI IMG/M metagenome (GOLD analysis project Ga0123342, IMG submission 89960) | Root nodule microbial communities of legume samples collected from Mexico - Turtle bean Mexico white nodule | ecosystem: Host-associated > Plants > Roots > Nodule | place: Mexico: Nepantla... | reverse complement strand
CAACAATTTTATATTACAGCACTAACCAGTGGAGCAAGTAAAAGTTGTTTTGTGCATAAAAAATAAAACTTATTATATTCTCCTTTTCCATGTATTTGCAGGGGCGTGACGTGAGTGTGTATGCAGTAATGATGCAAAGAAAAGATATTAGTGCTTAAGATTTAAGTAGTTTTAGCATGGTCATGTCAAGATTTGGCAGAAGCTACACCATTTACCCAAAAATGTGCAAGGAAAACTGGGACAAAAAAGGAGCATGCGCTTTGAATATTTGCCTGCAAAATTAAAGGGTGTAGTTATTTTTGTGCCTGGGTTGATCTGGTCATGAGGATTAACACGAAACAGTCTAAAAATGGCGATTGTGCAAAACTCATGTATCTCATGGCTTGTATTTTCAAAAGAGAGATAATCAGAACGCGTGAGGTACGATGAATGCCCTCAAAGTTTGATTTATCACAGGTTAATTCTATGCTACGAGTTACATGTGTACATGTGTACTTTCAATGTGTTCCACGTAAAACTGGAACATGTTTCCTAGTCCTTGTTTACTATACATTTCAATGGTGGCTTAGATTCCTACCCAAAAACCTGGAATGTGGGCCCAAAAGCTTTGCACCTCGTGATCCTTTTAAACTTTCTATTTCTTCTAACAGTACCTAACGTGCTTCTGTCTTTGCCACGTCCACACTCCAATTTACTTACACATTTTTATTATTTTTTATATTCCATCTAACAATTATTTTTATTATTATTTATTTAATAATTTTGTTTATATTTTAATTAAATAACTTAATTTAATATTTTATTGTTATATATATAGTTTTTAGATAGACGTGTGAGGAAATTCGGAGTGTCGAAGTGTTTTTTTCGAATTGACTGTTTTCACAGTCGAGTCCAGATGCCGGCCAAATATTCCTTTTCCATGTCAGTGCTTGTCTTACTTTATTTGAAAATTTTCATATAAAAGAAGAAGATTTCCTACTTGATTTTGTTATGTAAATATTTCGTATTTTAATAATATGGTTCAAAGTATTAAGAAAAATATTTGATGTGCACTAAAAATGTAAAGAAAAAAAAGAAAAAAAAGAATATGTAAAGTAATTTTTGTACAGGGTTTACCTTATACATGAATTAAAATTTTAAATTCTATTTGAAAAAAGATTACCTCAATATTATAAAATATTACTAAAACACAAAAATGCATCACTTTCTATATATAAATATTAAAAGAGATTGCCAAACAAAACATGTCACTAAGTCAAACAATTCAATACTCAGTTATTACAGGAAAAATAGAACAAAATTCATCTGCTTCATCATATTGATCTCAGTGTTTTGTTGCTATTGTTGCTATGATATATTTATAATTGTCCTAATACAAATAATTGAGATAAAACATTTCACTAAAAGTAATTATCTAGTTTTTCACAAATTATTGATAAATAAATTTTGCGTTATTGAGTAACCAACACAATCATGTACAAAATATTAATTACCAAGGATTAGATCTTGTAATTTTGATTCCTATCTAATTCAAATCCTAAAAATCACTCTTCACACTAACATATTAGATTTGGTGCATAATTATCAGACATACTCTAATGTTATTTATAATTTTGTTTTGAATTTAGTTTAATTCCCACAAAATTAAGGCGTGAGACGAGAGTCATATTATTATTATTATGTATTATTTTTTATTGCTATGATACATAATATTTTTACTATTATTATTTAAACATGTAGTGAACCAATGTTCAAATATTTCACTGAAAAGGGTACTTATATGGAGTATCTTATTGTACTTTGGAATATGTCTGCCTCCTAATTAACGAAGAGGAAAAAAAGAAAGAAAACATATAAGGAATTAATATATGTCTCAAATTATATTTTTTTATATTCAACCTTAAGTAAAAGAAACCACCTTTTACTTCATTTTGCATTTTCATATATATTACTATTTAAATTGAAATATTGCATAAATCTATGCGTGTGACCAGAAACACTCAGAGATCGTTAAGTCAAAAAATAACTGAACCGTCCAACCAGAAAGTAAAGTCTGAAACGTATATTAGAATTAAAAAGATAGCGAATCTTAATTTAGTATCTGGTTTCATTGAGGTTATCTAATTGACCCAATAAATTGGGTTCAAGATATTTTTTTACTGCTCACAACATTATTTGTGCAAGATTTAAAATAAATTCAAAGTAAAAAAAAGTGCATATATCTTTCAAAAGAAAATCTGAAATTTTAATTTTCAAAATTAATATAACTGTCTTACAATTAATTTGGTTATTGATATTTTAAAATATTAATTTAGATTCTAAAATTAACAGTAGATTAACTTATTTTTTAATATATTAAACAAACAAATTTAATCTATAGCTTTAACTATTAGTAAGATGTCACTAATGTTGATCCACGTTAATATACAATTGTTGTTGTGTCTGTAGTTCTCTGATTCTTTGAATCTTTTTTCCTTCTTGCACGCGTTCGTCCAGTCGGCGGGTACTTGCGATTGCACTCTGATGCTCAAGTCAGTGTTAGTGTTTTTCTTAGGTTTCTCTGATATTATGAAAACGTACTTTCCCCCTTTCAGAAATTCGTTTTGTAGGTTGACTTGGACCTTGACTTGTGTGGGCCAAGTAACCGATTGCTAGAGACATGCTTAGTGGTCTCTGGATTCCTGATATTAAGGGAGTGCTCTACGAAGTGTCTTTGACTCATTCAATGATAGTTACAACCGCTTAACTGTCACGTATTATCATGTTTATTTATTTATTTATTGTGCGAACATCGATCGGGACCGACAGTACAGTAACAATAGTTAATTTGGATGTCCATATTTAATTTGATCGTTGACCAAATTTAAAACGATAAACAAAAGTCAAAAACTAAGTGTCTTAACTCAAAAAATTGATATCAAATTAGCAAGGGTTGTTCATAGTTTGGTTCCCGTCATTTTTTTTTCTGTTAGAGAAGAATTTTTTATACGACACAACGTGGTCACCGGTGACTGCTGTTGCTGCCCACGACTCCTCCAACTCTGCCTACATATTTTTACAACTTGTAAATTTAGTATTAATATTAGAGATATATTTTAAAATAAAATTTAAACTTGATTACACTTTAAGAATAATGTTAGAAATGAGACTTGTTATTTATTTAGAAATATAATATTTAAACTCAATAATAATAGTGAAGTAAAAACAATCGATATTTTAGATTCAATAAAAAATTAATTAATGAAAGAATATTAGATTTTTTTTTGTTTATTTTTAATTAAATTAATATGTAAAATTACATTGGAATTTGAGGACTTCAACATATAGATATAGTTTTATTAATATTTTTGTTGTTGTGATTATTGATTGTTATATATTTTAACTTATTGGTATTGAGTTTGAGGTTTTCGATTCTCAAAAATATATTGTGTCATAAATGAATCTTAATTTTTTATTTGAGATTTAGTATAAAGATTGAATACTACCTCCAACTTTATTATTCAAAATGTTTTCTTATATTTAAAAATAAAATGAGGTAGTTATGTTAGTCATTATATTGAGCTTGAATTGTTCGTTTGAGTAGTTTAGGAAGATTAAATATTCTTACATAGATTTTTTTTATAAAACTTCAAGGTAGACTTCACTAGATGACATCTCAGTTAGACTAACACTCTAGGATCCAATGACCACGTGTCATGACATGAAAAATTACCATTAAACAAGAAAAAAAAAACGAAAAAAGGTGAGTAAAAGCAAATATGAGAAAACAAGGTCAAAACCCATATATAGGAAGGAACCTCAAACCTAGATCAATAAGAACATAGGAGTATTATACACCTACTATGAAAACACCCAAAGAGAAACTAAGAGGCAAACAACAGAAGTGTAGACCAACACCTACAGGTGAAAAAGTAAAAACCCAGAAAAACTAGAAAATCACTTCTTAGCTAGACTTATCCTAACAGGCTTCTTAGTACCATTTTTAAGACACCCACGCCTCTTAGTAGTTTGCATAACATCGTCTCTGTTTTCACTAAGAGAGTCTTCCATATTGGCTTTATTCGTTCAATACTTAGAAACAATGTTGCATTCTTTCAAGAAGTCGTTCTCCAAAGGAAAAGACAAATTTGAAACAAGGTCAACAACATCCTGCATCAACTAGAAGGCGGAGCAACATTAGGTCTCAAAGCAATATCTACATCAGACGAGGTAGTAAAAAGAGGAGCATACTTGTGAGTGACAACTGCATCAAACGCGACAAGAATAACAGTATCAGAAGACACATGTGTACTGCGACTGACAACAACACCCTGAGTAATATCATATAGGTCGTGGGGAGAAACATCTACAACCAAAGCCATCTGAGCTTGTGTAGTGTAATTGGTCATTAAAGGAGTTGTCACTTCATTCTCCAAACATACGAGTGAGAAAAAAGGATATTGCAATAACATAACATTAGGAGCAGAGGAAGATATGACTTGCATTTTAGAGTTTGCAACAACATCTTTGTATGCCACCTCTTTCAGACATCTCTCAACCTGAACATTCACAACAACAACATTGAGAGCCTAAGAATCAATAACATCAAAAGCTGACAGCACCTCAACCTGAGCAACATTCTGACCATCAAAACGAATAGAAAATTTTGTACATTGCAGTCCAATTCGAACCTGGTTTACTTCAAAATCGTTAAAGCTTTCAAAGGAAAGCATATTTGCAAAGATATCTTCATCCCTTTCTTTCCCAACAAGATTAGATTCATAATTCAAGGCAATCATATTTTTCAACAAACCCTTTGACAGTAGAGTCAATTGTGAGATCTTTAATTATATTTTCCAATAGCAACAACATTCAAGACTGCTTCAAGCCCAACAAACTATTTGGATACAGAAAGCACATTGTTATGTGTAGAAAAAGAAGAAATATGAGACTTCTTAGCCTTATAAGATGGCTTCGAACTTTTGTCAGAGAGTAGAAAATTTTGATTTGTGCAATAATAATCTTTTTGTCAGCAATAACATATTTTTTTAGTAGCAAAATTTTTATCATGACCAATCATTTTACAATGAGAACAAAAGAAAGGGAACTTCTCATATTCAAAATCCACAATGAAGGCAAAACCAGAACGCTCCACCAAAATCTGGCTTGGAAGATTGGTTAGTATATCAATATCCACAAGAACTTTAGCAAAAAAGGCCCAAATCCTCTGCATAGTACTATTGTTGAAGGCCAATGGAGTTCCAATCCCCATGGCAATGGAGAATATGAATTTAGGTTGCTAATACTGAAGAGGAAGCCCATGAATTCGCACCCAAATGTAGGTTTTAATGACCTTTATAGAGGATGAGAAAAAATCTTTTATCCAAGCAAAATACTTAGAAAGCTAGGGAAGAGTTTCCATGAACCAGCTGCCAACACCCTCCCCATGTCTTCAAGATATGCAAATTTTCAAACTCATTGAACCCTTTGCCAAACGAGACGACTTTCTAAGAATAAAGTAATTTCCAGGCAATGATCAATTGCTTGCTTAACTTGAACTACGTGAGAGACGGATCACCCTTAGCTAGAACAACCCGACCATAAAGGTGGTTTTTGCAAGCATTAAGACTAGCCAAGTAAACATCTTCTGCAATTTTCACAGCTACCATTTCGCCCTTAATGCGAGGATCAGGCAGTTGAGACAACGCGATGTCACAAGTATTGTTCACAGTCTGTGCAAATATTCTTGATCTTTCAAACTTCCTAAGAGGATTTGGAAACTGCAAAAGTTGCAGTATTGCACATGAAAAGTACCACCAAATCAGGGGATATAACTTAATTTTCACAAAATCAACAGATCTGGCCTACCTCTTGGAAGAAATCCCTTATGCATACCCTTGACAAATGCACAACTTCAAAGTAGACACCAAGAAAGCTTTCCTCAGGAGACACATGAACCAATTGACAATTTTCCAAAATCTAGCCATGTAAATGCCAAGAATGTATCAAAAGACCATGTACCATCACATATACGCCCACCAAGAAACTCACAAGGACACGACACTCCAACCGCAACACGTGCCCTGATTACGCAACGCTTCAATAAAAAAAAAAGAACTGCATAGGTTGACAAGGCACAAAATCACAATCACCCATACCCACCACAACTTCCACGTAGACACCAAGAACGCTTTCCCCAAGAGACATGTAAACTAATTGTGCGATCCTGCACCACACTCTAGGAACCATGGCCATATATACCATGTTGAGAATCTTCAAAAAACTAGCCATGTAGATGTCAAGAATGTATCAAAAAACCATGTACCATCACGTATACACCCACCAAGAAACCCACAAGGACACGACACTCCAACTGCAACACTCCAATAAAAAAGGAACTGCATAGGTTGACAAGGCACAACAATCACAACCACCTATACCCACCAATCCAACAACCACGTGAAGCCAACCTTTACGCAAAAAGAAACTTCCCTGTACGAAGAAGACACTTTTAGAAGACACAAAGCCAAGAAGTAAGACTGCAACAACTGATAAACTACAAAGCAACACCTCATTCTGGGGCCCGTGCACAAACCCTTGATGAGATGCACACGTTAAAAAAGCATCCACATGCACAAATTGATCTACAATAAAGAACCACAACAGACCAACCCTTCCATGAACAACACCAACACCACAACGCCACCAAAACATGTGAAACACTTCAACAAATGCAACCAAGTGTCGTAACCCTAGCGCTCACATCTACCCTCCAAAATCCTAGGAGAGCACTAAGAGAATACGCCTTCACCTTTTCATAGTTTATTAGTAGGTACATTCTTGAAATTTTGGTTCATTTATTTTCTTATTTTATTTTAACTATGTCTTCCTACATTACACATTTTTTATGTAATTGACATGGTGAATATATTTTCATAACTATATTGGAAATCCTCTCCTTCCTCTACCTCCACCTCCCCCATATTGTATAACAATTTTCTTTTTGTATGTTTTATTATGTTTGTTGTAGGCATATTATTCACACTCCTTCTTTACTTATCACGTTTTTAATATACCTCCACTTAATTTATCCCTATATTTTTCTTACATTTAGGCTTAGTATGTTTATTTATGATTGCATTTCCCTCTTTTCCATCCCTTTGTTTTTTCAACTCAATGCCCATGCTTCTATCTCCTTTATTTTCCTTAGTATACATTCCCCCCCAATAAATGTTATTCCTAATTCCTTACCTAATTTCCATATCCTAATTGTCTCTAGGTTTCCATTTTTCACCCAGTATAATCTCACAGTTCTTAATCACATTGTCAAATATGAAATTGTTTAAGTTATGTATAACTAACCTAGTCTCTCTCTACAGCTTAATGCCTTTGACATGATGTGGTTGTGAGTTCCTTTGCTTTCCTGTTTGATTCTCTCACCCAATATTACCTTCATTTTTTAAATTACTCTAGGTCCATGGTCATTTCCTTCCCAAGAACCATCGATTTTGGATGACCATTGTAGGTCGATAGCGATTGACAATGTTGTTTTTGTACTAGTTTCACTGTGTACGTCACACCCCCTAATCATTGCCCTCCCCACAATTTTCTAGGTCATTGTGTGCAATTTCCTCTTTTGTATTTGTTGTGAGCTTTTTCTCCCTTTTCCCAATTTTAATCCCTGTTTTTGTTGAGAGGATTTTTTTTCTTTTTGTTGTGGCCCAATTTGCTTTCTCCTATTTTGGGCCTCAAACGCGACCCAGTTAACACTTGGGTCGATTTGCTTGGTTTTGTTGACTTTTTGTGCCAACCATTACACTGATGTTCTCTAGCGTTTCCTTTTTCGAGTATCCATTTTCTTGTGTCATTCCACCTATGTTCAAAGTTTTCCAATTTTGTAAATTTCTTGCTTCCCTTGGTTCTGCCACAATGATATTATTTGTTCTTTTCCTGATTTAGACTCTCCCTGTAACATTTCTTTTGTACGTTTTTCCATGTCGCGCCATTCACTCTGCCATCATTTTCTGGTGACCCTGTTATATCTTGATCATGACTTTGATTTATCTAATCTTCGCCAATTTCTCGTGATTTCAATGTCTCTAATTCATTTCATGTTTTTCTATAAGTTTTGCCGACAAAAAATTATTGTTTGATATCATGCTTCCTAGATCACCACATTCACATTTGCATTGAAATCTCCTAATTGTTATCTTCTCCTTCAACATGATGTTGTAGGCTTAGCCATTAATTTTCGTATCCATCTTTACCATTATTGCAAATTCGGTTAGAAATTCCCAGTATGTTGTTCCTTCATTAGTGGCCATAGTGTTCTGACCCTAACCACTATCTTCTGAAGGAACTCTTTGAACTGTAATATTAAGGGCAATCCATTACATTTAATCCATATTAGCTTATTACCATGTATTTGTTATGGAGTCCACGGTGTTATTCACTCGAATATTGTGGCAAACATGTTCTTATTTTCCTCAATCACCATACTTATTGTTGTTCCATTCGTTCATGTGATCAACACCATATTGTCACCATGGTACCTCCGTCTCAAAACACCCATACCCCTTGAGGATGAAATTCTCCTTAATCAAATCCATGTGTTCATAACTATGTAATCTTTCAATGTAGCTTGTTTGTATTCGTTCCTTTGTTTACTACCTAGGCATAAGTCTGTCCTTAAGTTTTCACTCTCCACATCATTGGTTTCGTCCCCGCCAATTCTTGTTTTCATCTGTGTGTGTTTCCCTTTGTTCGAATTTCTCTCATATCTTTTGAACCTTGGTGTGTTTACATGGAGCTTGATATTGCCAATCCATATCTTATTTATCTCTTTCTCAAGTGCGAATGCATTCTTGACGTCCAAATTTTTTGACAAACCTAAACTTGTTTCTATTACAGTTCAACTTCTTGGATATGAAAACCTATTGGACCTTTCCCCATTTCCTAAAGATCTTCCACATATCATCTTATCCAAAATTCATAGGAAAATTGGTAAAGAAATGCATTGTTCCTTGCTTCTCATGATAATATCCCATTATTCATAAAAGATTAGTGGCAAAAGACCAAGGTTATGGGGACAACGCTGAAAATTTTACTTACATTAAATGCATAACCTTGATTGTTATTCACATTAATTGTATGTTTTGAAACATGCATAACTTCCTTTGTCTTGACAATCTTTATTCCTCTATGTCATGATATTTCTTCTATGAAGATTGAAATTAATAACATGGACAATCTCATTAAAGAAAACTTAGTTCAATCCATTGATGCTTTTCATATTTTAACTTATTTATACATTTGCATTTGTTCTTCTAAACCACCTAAAATTATTGAAGGTATTTGACATCATATTTTTATTGAAAAAAATGCAATATAAAGTGTACTTCTAGTAAGAGGCATGGATAAGCAGTGTGAAGGAATTTTTTAGAATAATGATGGTAAATTTTTTGGTGGCTTATCAATTTATATTAGGGGTGACAACTTGTCGAGCTACGAGTGGCACAAAACGGGTCAACCCTCCAATTTGTCCCCCTTTATTTATGATGATTTTGAACAAGAATGTCATGCTTTTAGAATCACAATTTTTGGTTGTTAATATTTTATACAAAACTTTATTTACATTAATTTCTATGCATATCATATGATTCATTGAAGTGTTTTTTATATTTACTTTATTTTATTACACATTAAACCTTATTTGATTGAAATATTAAAGTTTGATTTAGTTTGATTGTCGTTCGTTGCATTTATAATATCTAAAAAGTAATATCAATGACTACAACCAAATAATTAGATCCAAAAGAAAAAAAATTGTAAGAAAAGAAAGAAAATTAAAAAAAAGATTAAAATGTGTTGGATCAATCCATCAATCCATATAACCTAAACGAACCAGTCTTACTCGCCTTTTCGACAGGCTAGCACCGGTTGGACTAGCCGATTTGCCCCCTGAAATTTATGTTGGCATTGAAACTTCTTTTGTTACTTAGGTCTTTACTATTATGGTAGCCATCAAACATGTGAATAACATGTTGGAAAAAGATTGTCTTGACTGTGAATTTGTTCTTACCATACAAGTTCTAGACAGAGATAGTCCTAGTGGTCTTATTAGTTAGAATCTTTAGGCTAAATGGAGAAAATGTATGGAGATCACATCCTTTTTTTCCTTTTCTGCTCTCTCTTTTTTTTTTTTTGAAGGGAATAGCTAATTATAATTTAGTTAATAAATTTTTCACAGTTTCACTAGTAATGACTTCTTTCTTAATAAAAGTGAGTTTCTGTTTTGTATTTTTTAAGCTCTCTTTCATAGGTTTTAAGTAGGGATGACAATGCGGGGGCGGACCATGCGGGTCGGCCTGCAACCCACTGCCAAAAAGCGTGAAGCGGACTCATTAATCTAGCCCATTGATATGCTTATACTCGTCTCATAAAACCTGCAGGTCGTACGGACCAACAGCGGGGCAGGGTAGCCCACATAAAAAAATGATTTTTTTTTTTTGCAAAAAAGAAGCATACCCCACTCACCCATTATTGTAGCTTGACATTTTATTTTATTTTATTTTAAAAATATTGAATTTAATGTACTAAAAAAATAATGTTTTATTTTAATCATCTAAAGGGGTTAATATTAAGTGTGATAGTGGATTTAGTTTTAAGTAAAATCTTATATTTAAAATTTTTTCATAAAAAAAAATAATATAAGAAAAGATTTCAATAATATAGTTAAAAATTAGTCATTTTCATTAAAATATTTTGTAGCAAAACTTTGATGAGATATTCTTATACATTTATATACATATATAGAAAATATAGATGCAAAATAAAACTTTACTTATTTTTAATCAAACCTTCTAAAATTACTCATACTTGAATTCATATTTTTATCTTAATTGAATGAATTGAAACATAGATAAAATGTTAATTTTCCAAAAGTAGGAATACATTTTTTTTATAATTAATGAAATTTAAATTTTTGAAAAAAAAAATATTTTTCTTATGCGGGCTAGCTTGTAGACTCGCGAGTTACCTCTTATGCGGAGCGAGTTAGTAAAATGAGTTTGCACTCCTTGTGTAGGATAAATCAACCCGACCTGTGATTTGCAGACCAAACACAAGACGAGCCTATACGGACATGTGAGCTCGCATTACCACCCCTAATTTTGAGTGGTGCATCATGTTCTCTTTGTATTTCTTTTAATTTCATTATATGCTATGGCACATAATAGCTTTTTTTTCTTAAAAAAAGTTGTTGTAAAAGTAAAAAAATATGTAATATTTTATATAAAATATTGTACTAATAATTTCAAAAATACAACTAAAAAAATACAAATAATATCTCATTTACGGTGTATTTTAATTTTACATCGTATTAAAGTATTTCTCATTTAGATTAACTATATGATAATACAAAGTTTGGATTTAAGACTTTATGCATACTATCCAAACAAATTTTCTTTAGGACGACTGTATTATTGGTGTTAAGTGAACAGTCAGAAATGCAAAGTTGAAGAAGAAAATGGAAAAAGGAGAAAGTGATATCAAGTGATGCAATAAGAAATAAAAAAGAAAAATAGGAAAACAAGCAAGATAATGAGTGAGTTTGTTAGTTTGAGTTTTTGCTTTAATACTTTTAACAGAGAAAAACACTAATTATGCTTTTTTTAATGTTTTCTTAAATTTTTTTTAAAAAAAATAGAAGTAAGACATAAGTGGAATGAACCTAAAAGTAAGACATTTATTTTATTTTATTTTAAAAAGATTGAATTTAATGTACTAAAAAAATGTTTTATTTTAATCATCTAAAGGAGTTCATATTAAGAGTGATAGTGGATTTAATTTTAAGTAAAGTCTTATATTTAAAATGTCAATAAAAAAATAATATAAAGAAAAGATTTTAACAAAATAGTTAAAAAGTTAGTCATCTTCATTAAAATATTTTGTAGCAAAACTTTGATGAGATACTCTTATACATTTATATACATATATAGAAAATATAGATGCAAAACAAAACTTTACTTATTTTTAATCAAACCTTTTAAAAATCGTCATACTTGAATTCATATTTTTATCTTAATTGAATGAATTGAAACATAAATAAAATTTTAATTTTTCAACAGTAGGAATAAGTTTTTTTTTATAATTAATGAAATTTTAATTTTTGAAAAAGAAAATATTTTTCTTATGCGGACTAGCTCGTAAACTCACGAGTTACCTCTTATGTGGAGCGGGTAAGTGAAATGAGCTCGCACTCCTTACGTAAAGCGAACCAATTCAACCTGCATTTTGCGAACCAAACACGAGATGAGCCTATGCTTCACCACCTCTAATTTTGAGTGGTCTCTAATGTTCTCTTTGTATTTCTTTTAACTTCATTCTTGATGTGCAATTTTTTTTAATATTTTTTTTATGTGCTATGGCACATAATAGCTTTCAAAAATTGTTGTAGAAGTAAAAAATATGTAATATTTTATATAAAATTTTGTAAATAATTTCAAAATACAATTAAAAAAATTACAAATAATATCTCATTTACGGTGTATTTTAATTTTATATCATTGTATTAAAGTATTTGTCATTTAGATTAACTATATGATAATACAAAGTTTGGATTTAGGACTTTATGCATACTATCCAAACAAATTTTCTTTAGGACGACTGTATGATTGGTGTTAAGTGAACAGTCATAAATGCAAAGTTGAAGAAGAAAATGGAAAAAAGGAGAAAGTGATATCAAGTGATGCAATAAGAAATAAAAAGAAAAATAGGAAAACAAGCAAGATAAGGAGTGAGTTTGTTTGAGTTTTTGTTTTTATATTTTTAACAGAGAAAAACACTAATTATGCTTTTTTTATGTTTTCTTAATTTTTTTGTAAAAAAAAACTAGAAGTAAAAAATAAGTGGAATGGAAGCTATTTAAAAAAATAAAAAAAATAGTTTGTACTTTTTGAAAAAAACACTTATTAATAATTTTTTCAAAAGTAATTTATATTTTACGTTTAAACAAACTCACTTAAACATAAGATAGAAAAAAGAAATGAATTTAGGAGTATAATTATTCATTTGGCTTATGGTCGTAGGTCTTTCCACACGTGTTTAAGAAATGTGAAGAGAAACAAGCAAGTAGAGTTCGATCAACACAAATCCATTATTATTTTATTTGTTTTTTCAGCGTTCAATCATAAAGTTCGAAACAGAGTTTTCTTCCTCGTCTACCACTGCTCCTACCCCACACGTACTATAAATACCATAAACTCTCTCATTTCCTCACCGCAACTTGTTTGCTAATAGCTAGCACGATCCAAATTCCAAAGCCTTTGCAACTCAAACTAGAGTGTTATCACACACCTTCTGTAGAAATTAACATTAACATGGATTTGGGGAGAAAGAGCCAACACCTTCTATCCAAGATTGCCACCAATGACAAACATGGAGAGAATTCTCCATACTTTGATGGGTGGAAAGCATATGAGAGAAACCCATTTCACCCTACAAAGAACCCTCAAGGAGTTATCCAGATGGGTCTTGCAGAAAATCAAGTATGTGTGTTTCTCCCTAGAGCCACCATGAAATGCAATTGTTTATTTTGATTATGATCATGATCAGTTTACTATGTGGGTGTTCATCATTTTCTTGCTGGTTTATCTTTTCCAGCTATGCTTTGATCTGATTGAAGAGTGGATTCTGAATAATCCCAAGGCTTCCATCTGCACTCCCGAGGGAGTGCATCAGTTCAGAAACATTGCCAACTTTCAGGACTATCATGGGCTGAAGGAGTTCAGAAATGTAAGAATGAATGAATTTTCACACGTAAAGTTTCATTTTATTAGTTTCTGCCATAGCCTAAGAGTAGAAACATCAAATAATATGTTGAAAAAAATCCAACACTTGCTTCATTTAGCAAGTAAAAATTAGATGAAAGATGATATATAGAAGGATTTATAACAAGTGAGAGTGCTGTGTTGTTGTTCACAAGATATGCTGTTTTTGTTCTGATTTTTCAGGGTATTGCAAATTGGATGTCAAAAGTGAGAGGAGGTAGGGTCAGATTTGATCCAGACCGTATAGTGATGAGTGGAGGGGCAACAGGGGCAAACGAGCAAATCATGTTCTGCTTGGCTGATCATGGAGATGCCTTTATGATTCCCACCCCATTTTATCCAGGGTATGCACCTTCTTCTCTTCCTTAAAACCTGTGTTCATTCAATGAATGTCACTGTGCTACTCACCATCAGACGTTTAAAGTGAAAGCAAGCATTCATAAAACCTTATAATAATACATCTTTTAATTTCAGGCAAAATTCAATGTCTTAACATTCTACTTGCTTTAATTAAAAGCTTTTCTCAATATAATATTCATTAGAGTGATATATTTTTTTCCAAACGAGCATTTTATGTATATTTTGCTTACATGGTTTAAGTCTGGAATACTGTAGAATTAGCTTAATATTTTGACAGATTACGTTTTCCAAAGATGCCACGTTTAAAAACATTGAGGTATATAAAGACGTGGTACTGAAGGATTTTTGTTGCGGACACCAAATAAGGTGAAGATTGGATTATATCAATCAAAGTAATGTGCTTAATTAATAGATCAAATAATTGAGTCGGTTGTATTTTTATAAGAAAAAAAACTTTATAAAAGATGTGAATGAAGAACAGCATAAAGAATGACATGACTGACTAAAATTGCATTTTTATAAAATTAGAACAAGTGATTCATTTTAATTTTAATATTACAAATGTTTCCAATATATTCTACAAGTAAAAATAATGTTTGGTTTTAATAATCTGTACAACAAAACTATTTATAATATTTATCTAAATTCTGTGGAACATTAAATTTTGACTTATAATTATTTTTTCTATATTTGTATTACGCATATATATCCTCTTATAGTATGAATTTCTCGTCTGGTCTTTGTTGCATATTGTGGTAGTTTGAAAACAAAAATCAGAGAAATTATGATTCAAACGATTAAGCCATGCCATAGTGTGAGGTTAGTCAACAAGCGTGTGGTTTCTTGTTCACATACGTTAAGTCCAAATTAGACACTTCATCAGGATGCAAGCCAAGTGGATTATGACTAAACATTGACCTTTACAAAATGAAACATGGAGCATTTGTGTAGGGTGACCTCATATTCAAACAAGAACGTCACCACAACACAGTAATTACACACATGCACCTTTATTAATGTTGTGGAAATTTAATTAGGTAGGTCAAATTTCTTCACAAGATCAAATTTAGACAGAAGAAAATCATGCCCTGTTGCACTAAATCCAACTTTGTTCTTCTTTTAACTGATTTCTGCATTGATATGTTTAAAATTTACAATTAATTTGCCTTAGAAAAATTTACTTTTTATTGAAAATGACTATTTAAAGTTTTGTTCAAGACCCTGGTAACTCTGTCCAGATAGTCACTTAATGCGTGGACCACAATACATAATTATGTAAACTATGGCTGAATTGGTCAAAGGAGAATTAAACCATCTGATAGGGTGATTAGACGCATGTGATTATAATATTGTGATATGATTAAGAGGTGGAAAAATCAATTAGCAAAGTCTTGTCAATGGCAAAATATGGTGATATGTATGATTACGTAAGCGTATACTCACACAACACAAAGATATATATATGCTTTTAACAGAGTGATAAAGATTGATATATTTTCATATTTTACTACAGATTCGTACGTGACTTGTGTTGGAGAACCCAGATGCAATTAATTCCTGTCCACTGTCATAGCTCCAACAACTTCAAGATAACAAGAGAAGCTCTTGAAGAAGCATACAAAAAAGCCAAAGAGGACAACATCAACGTTAAGGGGTTGATCATAACAAACCCCTCTAACCCTTTGGGAACAACCTTAGACAAGGACACGTTGAAGAGCCTAGTGAGCTTCATCAACGAGAAAAACATCCATTTAGTTTGTGATGAAATCTACGCAGCAACTGTGTTCAGCAGTTCCCCCAGTTATGTTAGCGTGGTTGAAGTGATCCAAGAAATGGAACATTGCAAACGTGACCTAATTCATGTCATTTACAGTTTGTCCAAAGACATGGGGTTCCCTGGTTTCAGAGTTGGCATAATTTATTCATTCAACGATGAAGTGGTGGGATCTGCAAGGAAAATGTCCAGCTTCGGCTTAGTCTCCTCGCAGACTCAACACATGCTTGCGTCGATGCTTTCGGATGAAAAGTTTGTGACGAAGTTTCTGTCGGAGAATTCAAGAAGGTTAGAGAAAAGGCACGACATGTTCATGAAGGGGCTTGAAGAGGTTAACATTACTTGGTTTCCAAGCAATGCAGGACTCTTCTTCTGGATGAACTTGAAGAGTTTGTTGAAGGAAGCAACGTTTGAAGCTGAGTTGAAGCTATGGCGTGTGATCATTCACGAGGTGAAGCTGAATGTGTCACCGGGCTCTTCTTTCAACTGTTCTGAGCCTGGTTGGTTTAGGGTTTGCTTTGCCAACATGGACGATGAAACAGTGGATGTTGCACTCAACAGGATTCGTGAACTCGTGGGGAAAGAAACAAAGAAGCCAGTGGGAATGAAAAGTTGGCAACCGAATCTTAGACTCAGTTTCAATTCAAGAATGTTTGATGAGAGTGTTATGTCTCCTCATTCACCTATTACATCACCTCTTGTTCAAGCCACTTGAATATTGGACAATGGTTCTGCATGAACATCTATCTTTTTCAAGAATTATGATATTGTCCGAGTCTGAAAATAGTTAATAATTTCGTTTTTTTGTTTTGCTAATGAAGTTTTGCTTTCCTAATGTTCTGGAGGGTGCTTAGGGTATTTTCACGTTTAGGTTGTCCTGAAGGGCTAACTGTGGTAAAGGAACTAGGGTGACTGAAATTATTGGTACAACTGATGATAGATTTGGAATAAATTTGCCCACTTTATATTTGGAGAAAGTTTCGGTTTTCCATATATGTAACATTCATGAATGAAACAAATAATGATGATATTGTTTTCATGTTCTATTATTCATTATACTTGCATTAGATTATATATTTTTAATTATTTTGTATAAACTTGCAGGGTTAATTGACTCAGAAATACCGAAGTTTAAAAAATATATATTTTAAAAATTGAATGAAAAAAATACTTTGGTTGACTAAAAAATAATATAATTAATTATCTTAAAATCATCATTTTTTAGAAAAATCATAATTTTAATTAAGAAATAAAATAATCAATTATTTTAAAATTAATAATTTTGAAAAAAGAGAGTCATATCTTAAGTTCATAATTAATTATTATATAAATAAGTTTAATTATATTAAATAAAATTAATTATTGTATAAAAATCAAATATTAAATTTATTTTTTAAAATATTATATATATATATATACATATATATATATATATATATATATATATATATAAAAGAAAGGGGGAGAAGTGAGTTTACATACCTTATGAAAAATCTTTTTAAGATTCTCTCTTATTTTTTAAAAACATTTTAAACTATATCATAAATAAGAGATATTAAATAAAGGACATTAATTAAAGAGATTCTTTTTTTAGTTAGAAATCATACGTAGATATTTCTTTTAGCATCACATGCGTTGATGATATCCTTCTAAGTCATTTATTATTCCCTTGTATTGTTTTTACATTTAAATTTGGTGTATTTGTGTAATGAGTTTCTACCTTTTAGTTTTAATTTTTTGAGTGGCAAAGCATTTGAAATTTGGACTACTAACTAATCACTAATTTGGTGGAATGGATTTTCAATTCTCTAACTTGCTTTGACCTCACAACATTAGCATGTTAAAAGGGAGATAAGGTACTTCATCAATATTTTTTTAATTTAAAATTTAAATCAAAAAATAATTTTAAAAATTAAATTTATAATTTTATATTATTCAAAGGATAAAAAAAGATATGATGATATTATAACTTAAATTAAAAATTAAATTTAAATTATTAATTATATTAAAGCCAATTAATATGTAAATATAATAATTATCTTAATTTATTTAATTAAAATTATTATTATTTGATTAAAAACTTTTAAAATATGTCTTATTTTCATTGTGCAAAATCTACTCATCCAATCCAATAATGTTCTCACAAAAAATATTAAACTATTAAATTAATTATGATTATCACCTACTTATATTCTATTATTGAATGCACCACGACTCCTTGTATATACCACTAGCATGTTTACTGATATAAAAAAGTTCGAAAAACTAGCTTGTTACTATCTATATCTTTGTTTACAAAGTTCCAAAAACATTGATATAAAAAACGAGTTCTTTTTTCCTAAAAATTCCCCTTTTATTATATTTTGCACCCAAACATAGTTTAAGAAAAGACCTATATTTGAGAAACAATACAGCCCTAGATATATAGCTATCATCCCCTTTGTCTAACAAAATCTTTTGTGGAGATTAGGGTATGTACTTGATGGATCATGAAAACAACAAGTGTGTGCTTTTGTTGCCATTTGGATTATTGTTCTGATACGTGTAACTGAAAGAGGTGGTGATGAAGATGAGAGCATGGCTTTTCCAATAGTGCAGTGGGTTATAATTTTGTTAGTTCCTTTTCTTTCATTTTTGGTCGGATAAAAAGTGAGTGTTAGCTTTTCAGGTCTTTTTCCACCATGCGAAGGGAACACGGTGACCCACACATTCTGCATTTCCATTGCATCGAACATCAAAATTCAACATCCTGTCTCTGAAACAAACCTAACCAAGTCTTCGCATGCCGTTGATATAACTCAAAACTGGGTGTGAGTGGGAAAAAAATCTAAGTTACCCAACTAATGATATTCTTGCAATTGACTTATGTATAATTCAGAGCTTTTCTTGTCGTCTGGGACATGTTTATTCGTTTCCTGTTCCCTGACAGTGATCTCACACTGTTAGAACATTCATGCACTAATTACGTGAATTGGTGGTACTTTAATGTTTCAGGCTCCATCAATGCTTTATTCTTTGAATGGTGAACAAGAATGAAGGGTTAGAATTTGCAACTAAGAAACTAAATATCTCTTAGTGATGATCTAAACACATACACAGCTGATAGAAGGTTCGTTTGATGAAATAGTGCCTCAGCTGGGCCACTTGGCTATTGCAGATTGTGCAACCTCTCCTTCTCATGATTATCATTGTTGTGTTTGATTTGTTGTCCTTAGCAAAGAAAGCAAAATAAGCAAAATGAAATATATAGGGAAACTTGAGGTATATTCCTAAGAAAAAATTATTAAATAAAAATTAATTTTAAAGATAAAAAATAATTAATTATTATATTAATTAAATTAATATTAGAAATTAAAAAATTTATTAATATTTAAATTAATTTTTATTAAATAATTTTTAAATTAATATTTAATTAATTATCTATCAATTTCAAAATCTAAATAACTAGTAATTAATCTACATACTAATTTAAAACATATTTATCAATAATTAAAATTAATTTAAATATTAAATTTTTTTAAAAATTTTAAAATAATATTAAATTTAATTAATATAATAATTAATTATTTTGTATCTTAACATGAATTCTTATTTAATAATTTTCTAGTGTATATTCTTCACACTCATAATATATGAGAAGAAATTAATGTATGAAAATAAAAGAAGTATCTTTAATTTTTATTATTAGTACTAAATAACTATTTTCACACATTTTGAACTATATCTCATAGTTGATTATTTCTAGAACATATATAGTAATAGATTATCCTCCCTTACTTCAATAACTGATTCTCTCTCCCCTCCCCTTCCGAGGTGATTACTCTTCCCTAGATTATATACTATTAATTAAATAAAAATCATTGAGTGATATTAAGTCATTAATATTTTATTTTGAAAATATATATTATATGAATTTGATCATGTAAATAAGATATTAAATATTTTGTATTAATATAAATTTTTTTATATATAATTTATGTGAAAAACTTATCATCTAACTAAAAAAAATTGAAAATAAAATCTAATAAAAAATATTAAATAGTACAACATTTGATTTTGTAGCAGAGAGAAGTTGATCATCAAAAACCTTACAATATCGATTTATAGTCAAACGTCGTCCATTAAAATGATGTGCCATTTTTTAAATTAAAATGTGCCATTTTTTAAATTAAAATGAATCTATAGACGACGGTTCATGGTACAATCACTATCAATAGTTATGACCAAATACATAAATTACGAGTCTTATCAACAACCTGAACCTCACATTTTTTTTATCGACAAGAAAAAATAAATTAATATAAACCATTTTAGGGGTGGTTCAACCCTTATACATAATCATAACACAACAGTTCCTCAAAATCCCTTCTAACCTACCTAATCCTTATATCCTTAAAACAAAAAAACACCCCAGTCAAAGGAATAAACCTTGCATAAGCTCACTTAATTGAAAACATACAAGTCATAGGATCAATGCACCACTCAGAATATGAACCTCACATAGATTGCGTTTATCATAAAACTGCAGTCTAATTTTTCGAATTTCAACATAGACATCGGTTATTAGTAAGAGTTGTCGTCTTTGGGTAGTAAAAAAATTTAATAAGTAATTTTAGGATTTATAATTAATTTTATTTTAGTTATATATAATTAAGATTATTAAAATTTAATAATGAATATTCGAGTAATATTATTTTATAAATAATTTTAAAATTTATAATTAATATTATTTTATAAATATTTTAGGATTTATAAATAATATAAACAATAAATATAATATGTAAAAGGCTTAAAGGCTTGAAAGGTTGTGGTTAATAAAGATAGTATTTTCATGCTTCTCCTTTTTATATGCATTCAATGTTCATGGTGGGTTTTATTGTCAAACAGTCATGGGAAATAGTTTTTACGGAGTCTAATAAACAAAGTCCTATAATATATATAAAGAACCAAGGCACAACATGTTTGACTGAATAAAAAACTGCTATATAGTTAAATAAGGCAAATAGAAAACAATAGTCTTTGTATTTGTATGATATAGTTAAACTGTATAGCACCAAATTATAAAATTGGTTTCAAATTTATCTCGTCATTATCTTTTCCTTTTCATTTGAATGGAAATCTTTGTTTTTGAATTTTAAATATTTTTCATCGTTGGAATTCGATAGGAAGTCATCATTATTACATAAACAAGAAGATTGATAGGAATATATATTGGTGTTTATAATTGATTATCAATAAATTATTTATCTTTCTTTTGGACACATGCTTATAATTATATTAATTATAATATTTTATTATCTGAGCATTACAATTTAAAATTTTAACAAAAACAATTTTACTGTAATTTATGATCTTATAATAATAATTTCCATAACCTTTCAACATAATACAACTACGGAAAATGAATCTCTTCACATATTTTCTTAATCTTCTATTCAGTATTAAATCACTTAGCAATTCACCGAATCGTTTATAAAAATTCAACATAAAATTTATTTTTTATAATAGTGAATCATCCCTTTCAATCCAAGGGTAGAAAACATTACGAAGATGTAGAGAAATAATTAAGATTTGGAAAACACTCATATTGGTTTAAATGAATTTAAAAAATAAACAAATTCTAAATAAATAAAAAAAGATTAAATATTTTATATTTATTAACAATTTTCGATTTAACGGAATGAACAAATAAAAGAAAATGAAAGAATGATCAATTTGATAAAGATGAATAAAAAGCAAACCTGAAAAGAGTGTGAGCACTGCCCCCAAGCAATGACCTTAAAGGTCTGGTTTCGAAAGGAAGGACAAACAACAGGTTACCATTACAAATCCAAGTTCCAAAGACCTAATCTTTCGTAATAGTTGTTTCTCCACAATGCAGTGAACATCTTCCCTGCCTCGCGCGAGAAAAATTGCGTCAGAAATCATAGACTCAAAATTCTATTCGAGAATTTGGAGAAACTTCAATGCCACATTTATGATGAGAAGAATAGGTGATCCATGAAGAAGGATGTAATTGAAGTGAAGAAGAATAAGTCGGTTTGCTCCTCGTTCACATCTTCATCCAAATCGCCCACACGAGGTTACTGTCACGGATCGAGTCATCGGTGAAGAAACTATTGGGTTGATTATTGTCTAAGTTCAAGAGGGGGGTAAATTGGAGACTTAAAAAATTTCGCAAATAAAAACATTTTAAGAAAACATGAAAGAAAAGAAAAGATTGATTTAGGGAAGAACGAATTTATTTTCTGATTTCACAGTTCTAAACACACGCAGATTAAAACAATCAGTAACAAAGATATTAAGTGCATACCTTAATTCTGAAAAGCAATTTGCAAAATCTTTTGAAAGCAGATTCAAAAAGATAAGAATCCTAAACAAGATTGCTTAGTTGATCTTTAACACTTGTATCACTACAAGAAAAACTCAAATTACATACAGCCAATATCCGTATGTAACACACAAAATCCGTATATAAAACCCATTTACATACGGATAATATACGGACAGAAATCCATATGTAAAACTGTCATAGGTAACTGTTACATACGGATAAATCCGTATGTAAAATCTGTATGTAAATCCGTGTGTTATTACATACGGATAAATCCGTATGTAAAATCCGTATGTAATTAACAAGCAGACTTACATACGGATTTATTCGTATGTAACATTGTACACAGCACCACCAACTATTTGTATTTGGAAGCACCCATATTCTACACTTGCATATCATCCATCAACATTCCAGTACATTCCAGTTTTCAGAAGACAAATATTCATCACATTCAAAGTTATCCATACATACAATACTTACTATTTTCAAATATCTAAATATCTAAAATGTAT
>Ga0123342_1004065_pt1 | contig 22795 bp, 11 predicted proteins | sample Turbeawhitnodule_FD_89960 | JGI IMG/M metagenome (GOLD analysis project Ga0123342, IMG submission 89960) | Root nodule microbial communities of legume samples collected from Mexico - Turtle bean Mexico white nodule | ecosystem: Host-associated > Plants > Roots > Nodule | place: Mexico: Nepantla... | reverse complement strand
TCGTCAAGCTGGAAAACTTTTTCTATCACAAAAGAAGTATGTTCTTAAGATGCTTGACAAATTTGGAATGCGAGATTGCAAAGTTGTTAATACTCCAATTGCCACCCACTTCAAGTTGTCATCCAAAATCAAACGAGGACAAAAGGCACATGTCACATGTCCCGTATTCAAATGCAATTGGAAGTCTCATGTATGTTATGGTATGTACCAGGCCTGATTTAGCTTATGCTGTTAGCATTATTAGAAGGTTCATGCATAATCCAGGCAAGGCAAACTGGGAAGCCGTTAAATGGATACTTTGTTATCTGAAAGGTTCTCCAAATCTTCGTTTGGTATTTGATCAGCATAGAGCCAATCTCGGAGGAGCAGTTGGCTATGTCGATGTTGACTATGGTGGTGATTTAGATCGGAGAAGGTCACTTTCAGCCTACATTTTTACCCTATGTGGTTCTACTATCAGTTGGTATTCTTCACTTCAAGCCATTGCGGCTTTGTCCACCATTGAAGCAGAATATATCGCTGCTACAGAAGGTATGAAAGAGGTTATATGGCTTTGAGGCTTGGTAAGTGAACTTGGTCTTAAATAAGATGTTCTTGTTATATTTTGTGATAGTCAGAGTGTTGTCCTCTTAACCAAGAACAATAAGTATCACTCAAGGACCAAGCACATTGAAATTAAGCATCATTTTATCCGAGACATTGTTGATACGGGAGATATAATTGTTGAAAAAATTCATACGGCAGAAAGTCCTGCAGACATGTTGACCAAGCCACTTCCATCAGCTAAGTTCGATCATTGCCTGAACATAGCTAGTATTATCCATACTTAATCAAGGCTTCATAGCGAGAGAGTGTTCCAGTCAAAGGCAAGTCAAGGTGGAGATTTGTGGGATATGACTCACATTTTCCGTTTTATTACCGTTCACAATTAATTGAAATCAAAGGGAGGTTACTTACCGTTCGTAATTAATTGTTATCAAATGGAGGTTACTTACCATTTTTAATTAATTGTTTTTATTATTGTTGTCTTCTAGAACCATTATATATAGTGGCTTCCTTTAAGCAATGTAATACAACAAAACAGCAACATACACTTGTTCCCTTTCTCCTTTCATATACTCTTTATTTCTTCTCTTAGGTGTAAGTGTTTAACCCATATAGAGAGAATTTGTTTTGGGGCTATTTATCTATTAGCCTAAAAGGAATTCGTTGTACTCCCAATACCTTTATAGTGGAAGTTTTGGCTCTCTTGTCGATGATTTTTTTTACCTCTATTTAAAGGGGTTTTCCACCTAAAAATTCTGGTATCATTCTCATTTTTCTTGTTACTCTAATTTCTCATAATCTTTGGTTGAAATTATCACGCTTCCACACACAATATCCCTACACGAGGAATTGAGTCTACAGAAACAACGCAAAATTCTCGCTAGTGATCCACTAGTGATAACAATGGCGAACTACCCTTCTTTGCTTCTTTGCATTGAAACTTGTTACACTTGTTATTCAATAAATCAATTTTATAGATTACCATCAATAAGTTATCAAGAATTATTATTTAATTATAAATATATTATTCATGATAAATTAGTATTATTATGGTGATAACTAATAATAATGGGTATTACTTGTACTTTTTATAAAATAATCATGTGATAGTTGGTTAAAAAAATATACCTACCAATTCTAACACATTCTCCAAAAGGTAATTCAGGTTTTAGAATCTAACATTATAAAATAATTATTTTATTTTATTATAACTAATTGTTTGATATAATGATATTAAAAAAATTATAACTAGTTATCATATTAACTAAATTAGATATTATTTTATAAATTAAAAATATTAATAATATTTAAAATAATTTCTATTAATAATAAAATTTATAAACTAGTTTTTAACTTGATATTTAATTAACTACTAACTTTAGGATCTAAAGTAGTTGGTAGCTAAAACATTGGTAGTTAATTAGAAACTACTTTTATACTAATAATTTTTTTTAAGATGTATCTAATTTAGTCAATATAGTAATTAATTTTTTTTAAACTATTTTTTATTTAATAATTTTTTTGTAATGTTTATTCATTTTATTTATACTCTGTGCATCGGTCTAGCCAACACAATATTTTTTTTCCTCTTTCTTTTAGTGTATATCATACATCAAATTGATTCATATAACATTTAGTTTGCATCAGCTTCTTGTGGATTTGATCGACGCAATTCACATCCTTCTCTTGGTCAACACATATCTTATGTAATTAATATTGTGTAATTAATATTGTTTTTTCTTGTATTGATAATTCATCTCACATTATTAATTACCACAATCAATACTATCATCACTTCTAATATTCTATTATGATACATACTAAACATTGAATAAAATTAACATTTATCTTGCAATTTTTATTCTATTAAATTCTTATATTAACATCTTATTATCAAAGAGTCTTAATGTTTGCTTTTATTTTTTCTATCGGCTAGTTTGCTTAAAATATTGTATACCTCTTTATTTTATTTACTCCTACATTCATCATCAATATATTTTAATCCTGTATTCTTATATTTATATATATATATATATATGTGTGATTTTGACATTCTATAATCCTTTTAATAATTTATCAAAACTTACTAACTCATGAATTATTCAATGTGTTAAATTTGCAAAATGAAAATAGAATTAGAACACGATTTGTAATAAAAACTTTGAGCTTAACAAACCCGAACAACATAACACGCATTCTTGACAATAGTCATAAAAAAACATTAAAAAAAAACTTTTGACATTTGATAAACAAATGTAGAAAAGTTTGAAGATGTTGTACAAAAACTAATACAAATACAAAATAGTTTCTTCTTGGAGAGGAAAAGACAATGAAAGAAAAATCCACTGATATGTTGGGATAAAATTTATTAACCAAATGAGCATTAGGGTGAAGGGGTTAAACATGTGGTATCTTTCAATGAAATATTACATAAAATGGAGGTGAAGCTTTCAATTGTAAGAAAATAGTTTGTGGAATAAAGTTATTTGATCAAAGTACAAAGGTTGGATAAAATTTGGTAGGGGAGGAGATAGGTAAATATAACTCTATTTGGTGGAACATATTAAACAGGTGAGAACCACAATAATTTAAGATGGTTTGAAAATAGGATTAGAAGGTTAGAGAATGTTGCTAAAGGTGAGATTTTTTTACTTTTGTGTAGCATGGAAAACAATAATAAAGCCTAACAAAAAAGGTATTTAGATTATATTCCATTTCAAAACATAAACTAGTGGAGGTGTGTAAGATTTAGATGAAGAAAGGATCTAGTTGAATAGGGGGAAATTGTTACTCCATTAAATTAAATGAAGAAAAAACAGATGGGAAAAAATATTAAAGCAAGATGTAAAAGATGGAAGGAGTTGGAAGGAGGAGTGTAATAAATTGTATTCATTGAGTTCAACATGTAGGTGTATTCACAACATAAAATTTTGAAGTCATATGTGGGACATTGTATTACTCCATAACATTGTTCTAAGAAGGTGGTACACATTATGAGGTATGCAATAGTTTCATAGTTGTTGAGTTCATATTATTATAATAATAATAATAATAAGAATACTAAAAATAACAATAATCAGAGGAATCCTCCAACTCAAATTTTAGAATTATATTTACTATATACATATAATTTGATGTTCTTATTGACTTGACGGTATATTCTACGGACGAAACCTCTCTCATTTATTGAAAGTTGAATTATTAGAATTTGAAAGAAACTAATTAGAAACCATTCAAATTTCAATGGTTCTCAACTAACATATAAAGATTTTCTGAAGAAAACAAATGGATAGATTGTAAGTTTGAAGAATAACCACTTCTTTATGTGTGATTTGGTTGGTGTATACTTGGTAGACTAATTTTAAATTTTTATAAAAATTGTTATATATTAATATATCTAACTACAAAGTCGCTTCTTAGATAAATCGGAAAACAATCACAACCTTCTAACTTATTATTTTATATTATTAACTATTATTATATACTGTTTTTATTGTATTTTATATTTTTTAAATTAATATATACATAGCAAAAAAAACTATCATTAAATTACATTTACTAGATTACAAAAATAAATCTAAGAAAAATGAGCTCACAACACTTATGCTTTCATGTTTTTGGTATTATTCCTTTCAAAAATCTTACGAAAAAAATTCAATAATTTTAATATAAACAATTGGATTGTGTAAATAAATTTATTCTTCACCAAAACTGTCTAGAGTAAACTAATCCAAGACCGCTCTAAACTGATTTTTTTAAAAAAAAACTTTATAAAATTTAATTTAGAACATTTTAAAAATTAAAAAAAAAATACACTCTTTCTAACTAGTCTTTATGTAATATTTTAATTAAAAATTAATCTTTCAATAAATAAAAAATAATTTGTTTACTTGATAAAATGAATAATTGAATATTCTTGTAAAGTGAATTTACAGAATTTAAAATGAAGATGAGGAGTGACGTGGAACAACACTTTATATACGTATACAACACAAGTAGTAGTGTGCGTATTGGAAAACGACGACAAGAGTCAGAGGATGCATGCATGGAGGTGGCGGTGGAGATAGAATAACCAGCTCACCCCATAACCTGTTAAATTCATATGAATGGAATTAGAAAGCCAAAGCAGAGACTGCAGAGCAGAGCAGAACAGAGCAGAACAGAGTACACACAATTCCAGAAAGTGAGACTGGATTCATTCATCCTTCCATCTTGCCCATTACAATCAACTTCATCAATCTCCTCCTTTTACTGCTGCAACTCTCTTTCATCTACCCTCCTTAAACTCCACTAATTTTTAAGATCTTAACTATTTAACAATCTAGATAGGAAATAAAAATACACTCTGATTCTCCTGCCATGGTATTTGAAGCATAATAATTTATATCTTAGGGAAAGTTGTACTAATCTTTGAGATAATTTTACATAACCCTTTAAAATTTGTATCCCTCTATATATAACCCAAATACCGGTATCTTTTCTAACATTAACAGAAATTTGTGTACACTCTGACTATTATTTTAATGTCAGTCACTTACTCAAACAAAAAACCAATAGTTCTCCTATTATGTTAAGTTATATTGACACAATTATTTAAGAATATGAAATGCTTTCTTTATTTAATACTCACAAATATGTACTAAAAATGAAAAAAACTTCATCTGAAAAAATTGTAGAAATCTTAAAAGTACTACTTAAGGTAAGGGGACAAGTTCCTATAAAGATTAGTGTTATGAGTAAAGCCTAAATCCTCCGACAAAAAAGAGACATGGAGGGAGAGTAAAACTAATAACACATTAACACAAAGTGCTCATAAACCATCACGTCAACTGTAGACAAGTGGGGAACTGTCCTTCAAAAGGGTTGTGGATGTTTATGATGAGAAAGTGATTGGTGTGAGTGAAAGGAGATGTTAGGTTTGGAAAATGGATTCTCTCTTCTCTCATCTTATCTCCTCTGTTCCCAAGCCCATACACCTAACCACTGTCTCTTGTGCTATATTTATGATTCCACTCACCCTTCACGCTTCCCAATTCTTACCACTTCCTAACTCCTCTCAACTCTTTGATCAGTTGTTACCTGTCTTTTAAATACCCCTCTTCCCAGGCCAATCTCTCCTCTGTTATACTGTTGTACCATTTGTTCTGATTATTCCTCTCTGGTAAATGCTTTTTGCCTTGCATAATAATTTAAACGTACCAAGTATTTAATACTAAAAATGTATACAATTTCTGACGTGTATTATATTCCCTTGTCAGTTGTTTTCTGGGTTTCAGTTATAGAGATGGAAGAGGTGATGAAGGTAGCCAATGTTGGAGAAAGCCAAAGAGAATATGCATCCAGAGTTTTTCCATGCCTATTCTGTTCAAGAAAGTTTTACAGTTCTCAAGCTCTGGGAGGACACCAAAATGCTCACAAGAAAGAAAGAACAGCTGCAAGGAAGGCTAAGAGGGCTTATGAGTACTCAAGTGTTTCTTTCCCTTCCCCACTGCCAGCCCCTGTGATTTTTGCTCCAACCCATCTTGACATTTTAAATCCTTCAATGTTGATCACTGCCCATGCAGCAGAACTCCCTTATCTCCAAAGCCATCAAATTTCTGTACAATTTGGATCAAACGGTGCACCTAGATTTGGCAATGCACTGTTCTATGGGGGAACCAACAGGTTACATGGTGATGGAAAGAGCTATAGCATCAGCTGGGGGGGCACATCTCAACCCAAGTCATTGACAAGCAACGATCAAAATCTTGAACTTTGGAATAATGACACAGAGAAGGATCAAATGATTGATTTATCTCTCCATTTATAGCAATGTATAGATTAGGAATGAGAAGATCCACTTTTCTGAGAGCTAGTGAATTGCCGGACTAGTTTTAAGGACCGATTGTGTTAGTCCTGATATGGAATAATTGTTCTCATTTTTCCGATTAACATCTGTACCTCACTTCCAAAGCAAATGCCTTCCTTTTACTTTTGTTATTTTGCATGAATTGACCAATAACAAGTGAACTTCAAAATTAGAGCATATGATTATTAAGATGAATATGCTTATGTCTGTTTATATATGTGTGAGAGAGAGAAATTTGTTAAGTTACATCCACTTGTTTTTCTAGAAAAAGTGAATCAACAAAGTACATCTTACATGTATTTAACAAATACATAATTATAGTTTGCTAACTTACTCCTACAAAGTAACAGTATGCAAGTTGACCAATCCATGTGTATCTAACACATGCCTGATGATCTGAGCCTACAAGAGTACACTTAATTCAATGACCCAAAAGCCCCAAACGGAAACATACGCCCTTCTTACACACCTTCAACTGCTCACAGCATAAAACCAGACAACTAGATTCTTCTGAATAGAGGAGGTACTGCATCTTTAGAGCTCACAACTCTACTACTCCACTTTATTGAATAACCAGTATAAAGCACTAGTTTTTGTACTACCTTAGTTTGTTAACCAATTCCACAAATGACATCTCAGAAACAGAAAGAAATAAAAATAATTATTAATGCTCTGTAAGTGTTGACCATCACATATATAGTTCCGAAACTTATAAACATCGAAGTCCCAGCCATGGATCACGGGCCTACATTAAAATTGCTAAAACGTGAATCATATTAAGTAGTTAAACTAGTGCAGAATGACCCAATGATAAAAAAGCATTGTACAACCCAAATAAGTTCACAAATGCCAATCAATTCATGAGTGAATTTCCACACGACTTACACCCGGACATCCATCCAACAATGCGCAACTCCGTCCATACTTCATTCAGAATTCCAACATTACCTAGAAAGCAAAACCATATAACAGCTAATTAGACCCATTGTCTTGAAAGCTATATGATATGAAGTACCTGACTGGTTTAGTCAGTGACATCGTTACTGATGCAAATAATGTTTAGTGAACTGGTTTGAGGAGATTAAAAGTTGAAGGGAATGAAAATAAAATGACACCAAAAGGTTTTTTTATTTTTATGAGGACTAAAAAAATGTCCGTTACATCTAATGTTTGGCAAACGGGGGGTAACTTGGTTATCAACTGACTTCTATGCTATAAGAGTGAAAGAAATGTGAAAGGGAGGTGAGTAAATAAGTTGCAATTTATTTATCACATGTCACATTCATGTTGTACTTGTACCAAACAAGCGTGAAGCAACTTCTTCAAATTCACATCCAACTCCTCAAACAAGTGCACATTTTTTAGCATCAACGAAAAAATACTCTTTTTAACACCTCCACCAATATTAAGTGAAATCTCACGCTAGTTCCACTAGATAACCATGGCCACTCTTTATTAGTGAGGCTAGCTAGAATTTCATTTCAATAATAGTGTCTAAGAGTGTGAAAGGTGCTGCTAGTATTTCTGAAAAGCCAATGAAATTGTACAAACCGTTAATCTATGTATTCTTTCAAAAGATGAGATCAATTGCACAAACAGAATTTCTGAAAAGCCTTAATTCAGTTTAAATTTTGGAAGAGGTAGTTATGGACTAGGACATTATCAATCCCCTTCTCATGATGAATCAATTAACAAAATGCCCTTTTGAAGGAAACAATGTACATGCCTACTTCTCAACTTCTCATACACAACTAACACCTAAATTTTCCTAACCAGCTGGATGCACATGAAGTCTCAAACCTGTATCACTTCAGACCGCCTCTTTCATGCTTACTGCTGCCGTGACTTTTTTTCTCTACAGAGATTAGCGTTGGAATGAGATAGAATAGGAACCAGTGTTTGGATCTTTGACTGCTTTAAAATTGTCTACACTCATCCCAAAGCGGCCCAGGACAGAATTGCCCATATCTTTCAGTTTTCCTGCATTAAGAAAAACTCTAACTAAGCAAATGATGATAGTAAAATATACCGAATCACTAGTCACAAAATAAGTTGCAAAATAAAGTACTTCAGCACATTCCCCATGAAACTATTCAAAATTTATGATAGCACCTTGCCTTCATAAAACAGAATAGTAAAAATTCACAGCTGACCAACTTGGGCAAAAATTTAAAAAAAATTAAAACCGCCAAGCAAAACTTGCACTCAATGCTTAACCACCTAGCAGAAGTAAATCATACAGGGCTTATGAACATAAGCAGAATCTAACGACACTCAATGTTTAACCACCTAACAGAAGTAAAAGAAGTGAGGCTTAACCGCACAAGGAAGCTAACTTCATGATTAACAATTTTTTCAGAAGCCATTTTCTTCATCAGCTGAGACCAAGGCTTAACCACCAGGTAAGGCAGAAGCAAAACAAATTAGTAATATCAATATTTAGCCACCCAAAGCAAAATGTAACGTTATCAATGCTTAACCACCAAGGGCCGAAGCAAATAATGTTTAAATAGAAATAATGTCACCAAGAATAGCCATTATTGGCACACAACAGGAGAAATCTAGCACGAAAGCATAATTTGAGATCTTGACGACCTCAAGAGCCTTAACATATGATAGAGATCTTTGAGGTAATATGAACACAATAGTCACGTCTCACAATGATAGATTTGTGGCACCGAAGCAAAGTAGTATAGGAGGGTAAATAACAGAAAGCTGAGAGTAAAAGAAACGGACAAGCTCCAACATCCATTTTCAGCAGGAGGAAAAGCATCTTTTCATGATGGAAAACAATGCCCTGATACTATCTTAGAATTTAGGCTTAGGGAATAAATGACTGAAGAATAAAGAACAGATGATAAGCTGTGATATTGATGTTAATATAGATGTAGCAAACAGCAGTCATGACATCTATCACCCCAAATTAAACCAAGAATTCTAGCCATCTAAGTAGCTCTGGCAGAATAAACCAAAGGTACATGCCATAAAGCCAATATATATTTTAGCGTTGTTCTAAATTATAAAAATAACATATAGCCAACTCTTCCACTTTTCCTCCAAGATTCTCAAAACACAAAAAACCAGATATATGTCCATTACATAAAATACAAATATAATACCATTACATGTTCTCTAGGAAGGCAATATGTGTCTATGGAAATAAATGCTGCTATTCAGCAAACTGAGATGCACTATTCATCCTCGCACTATCACTCAAAATCAAGCAATCACAAGTAGATCTTTCAATTACTTGAACATTCTAAAGCTTGATATCTTAACCAGGAGTTATATTTGATATAAGAGTTTATTTCAGATAAGTTTTTGTTTGACTAAACTAGCTTTAAATATTGCTTCACCTTGAACCATTTGAGAACAAGAAATTAATGCCAAGAATGGACAGTAACTAGATGTATAAAATCATAGACCACAATAAAAGAAAATAAACAGAAAGAATAGGAGAGGTATATTGGGAATGAAGCCATGAAGTTTTGTGGCAAGTATGTTAACAGCACAAAAATACTGGTAATGCAATGAAGAAAGCCTATGAACCACTCTAAAGAAAAATAAATTTATAGATATTAAAATATGTAGAGAAAGACAAAAAGAGACTCACCAATCATTTCCTCTTTCATCTTTTCCCGTTTTTCTGCAGCAAGGGGCTCTAGGCGCCGAATAGTTTTCCTAGCTTGATCATTTGAGGGGTCAATTTCTAAGATCTTTTTCATATCTGTAAATTATTTTTGACAAAAAAGGTGGCATGTAAAGAGCTGGTTATGAATGAGGATGAAAAAGTTTAAGAATCAGAATGCTATCAGGGTGCTAAATACACAGCATGCACTTATGTATACATCAATAAGCAAAATTAAGGGATGATTCCAGCAACCTCCCTTAGGTCTGTAAACATTTCTTATTTTAGAAATCACCGCTCCCTTACTTTCCTCCTAATTACAAAGAGAAATAGAGTAGGAACCCTACAGATGGTAGGGACACAAAGTAAGCAACAAGCAGTGCCAGATGTGATAAGTGCAAACCTCAGAGGAGGTTAGCATTGTCATAATTACCCTCTACCCTCTTGTAAAATTTGAACTCACCAGCAATGGCCTCTTCAAAATGCTCGAGCTTTTCATGAGCTTCTCCTCTTCTCACAAAAGCTTTCACGTACACAGGATTCAGTTCTAATGCTTTCGTGCATTCCTTAATTGTGTTATCATATTTTCCCTGTGGTATATTTGAGAATTGATTAAGAAAAGCAAGCAAATAACAAAGTGGGCACAAAATTATCTCAGGATAAAAGAAATGCTAAATCCCATTGTAGCTTTACATGGGATAAAATTATCAAATATCAGCATAGATACATACATATATATACATGTACATACATATATATACATGTACATACATACATATATATATATATATCATTAAAAATTGAAATGAATGTAGGAATACAAAAATAAAGCATCTAGCATCGATTCTTATTATCTTATGAAGTTTGTTTTAACAGAATCCCTCTTCATTAAAGCAGATTGGGATCAGGTTTTGCTCAGATTTATTAAATTAGGGAATAATGTTTAAGTACCTAACCAAGCTAATTTTGGCATATTAGTATCTATCCCCAAATTTGAACTCTACAATAAACTTGGTTTTTACTTGATGCTCATCAACAAATATTTAACTGTTTCTAAAACATGTTGAATTGTTTATGGTTGGGTCATAATAATGCTCACATTTGCAAGAGTGTCTCGTTTCCTTTAAACTTGTAATGAATGTTTTAAAATATTACGTTTAAGCTTCCGTGTAAAGTTCTGCTGCTCAATTTCTGGTAGCAGGTAGCTTTGCAGCATGCTTAACTTTTTTTAAGGTTGTGATTTCCTTCTCTTTTCTCCATCATTTATTTAATTTAAAAGTACTGATGCTTTGTTACTGAGCAAATAATATTTGTTAAACAAAACAGAAACTACTTAATTTGTAGTTTTGTTTCTTTAAGAACAGTATGAAATAAAAAAACAAAACCAACTTTAAGATTCAACCTATAATTCTGAACTCTGAAGTGAATGCAAACATAGAAAGGTCAAGGACCAAAGCTAGACCACTATGCATAAGCCGTAAAAGGAAACACATTGAGATCAATAGTTCATCTGGTAGACATGTGAGGAAGAGAATAACACAAGAATGTGATTGTTAGCATAGGTCTTAAATAGTTTTTATTGGAAAACTGCTATGTGATGTACCAATGAGTTGTACCTATCTCTGTACCTAGTACTGTAGTTCTGTTCTGTCTTTTGATCTGTACTATTCCCTCTACTCATTGTATCAGAATTCTATCAATATAAATATGAGAACATAAGAGAGGTGATTCAAGCTCACCAAATATATATTGTCTCTTTTTATTTATCTCAAGTGTGATCATCAATGCATTAACAGGCCATACCAGTTTCAGAAAGCACACACCACGGTTCGAATGGCATATTGACCGTATTTCCACAGATGAAGGTGTGTCTGGTGCTACTTGTAAAGCAACTTCATACTGTGATAACGCCTCTTCATACTTCCCATCTACAAAAAGCTTGTTCCCTTCTACCTTTGCTTCATTTGCTTGATCCAATGATTTCTGTCACATAAACCAATAGCACTCAATACTCTCTTTACAGTGCACAAGGCTTAATATACAGTTGTACACCAATTTCATATCTTCGTAAATTTTCGTGTCCGTGAGTATCAAAATAAACTTTTCTGCGCACAACCAATGCTCTCCAATATCTTCGTCATAGAACATGTGAATGAGTAATTAGTCACTAGTTGACCACACAAGCCAGGTACAATGGAAGAGAAGTGCTAGTTAAACACTATGTAACACACTCATATCACACCCTCTGCTATTAGTTTAAATTTTGTTCGGAACTGTAAAATCATGACATGAGAGTCATTAAACAGGGTGCAATAATTTCAGTCAAATATACAAAATATTAGCATATTTCTAGCCTTTTATACAATCCTTCATCCAGCGACTTAATTAGAAACTAGTCTCGATATTACTTTTGAAGTAATTATCACAAAAATTGATCACACCAGCGTAAGCGTTGCAATCCAACACATAAACCAAAAACCTTTACAAACATTTTTAGCACTTGAATTAAATTCATCGTTGCAATTAAAAAGAACGTAATTGTCAAAGAAAAGAATAGTGCAGCAATCAGAAGGATCCTAGAAACAAAACCCCTAAGTTCAAAACATAACCACCTGTCTTGATTCTTCTTCTTTGATCAAGGCATTCTCGGAGGACTCTTCGGTGATTAAGGCATTCTCGGAGGACTCTTCGGTGATTAAGGCATTCTCAGAGGATTCGGTGGTGCTCTGAGAAACATCGTGTTCAGGTTGTTGCTCAGTCTGCTGTTGCTGGTGGTGTTTCTCGGGGTGATTCTTCTCCTCTTGTCTGTCTGCTCCGCCATCTCCGTTGTCATCATCACTGCCGAGATCGGCCTCGCTGGCGGTTTCGAAGCCGTCGGAAGCGTCGTTGGCAGCGCCGGCGGCGTTGGAGGGGCTCGCATTTCGGTGCTCACTCTCTTCCTGCTCTATGACCACCATCTTCTGGAAGGTTCGCTGTTAAGGACCTGTTTAGATCAGCAAGAACAAGAAAACGGGATTCTTTGCCGCAAAAGAAATATACTGATACGATGGCGTTTGCACGCCGACTTATGGTATGGGTGTTTCTAGAACCAGCGAAAACTAGACCGTTTTTGCGAATTTTGATTTTTGCCCTTCTCTTCTGAAAGTTGTGTGGTTGAACATGGAACGTATGTACCAAGGGTTATGTAATTTTTCTTTGGAAATCAAGAAAAATAATAAGTCATTATTGTTCAAAACTCTTTTTTTTTTGTTTAGTCGATTTTAAAAGTAGAATACAAAAACTAATTTAATCGGAATCATCTTTATTTTCTAATATGTTTATTGATTTAGATCATTTTAATTAATTATAAAACTAAAATTAAAGCCTTGAAATTTGTTCGAATTTATAATTTAATCGGAATCAGTATGAAATAAATTAATTAAATTAACTCAAGGTATTAGATTTAAAATTAAAAATCTAAACTATAACAACAACATTATTTTCTTATATTATTAATTGTTATTGCATTTTTATAGACAAAGTGAGTCTAGACAGTACCTGAGATTGACCGTAACAATTGTTGTAGTGTCGGTTGCTCTCTTATTTTTTCAATGTTTCACTCCTTCATACTTCAAGACTCTTTCTCCTTAATTCTTCAGAGCTCGGTCGGGGTTGACCTGCAAAAGACACTCTGACGATCAAGTAAGCACTCTATGGGAAGAGTATATAGTGACAATTGATTAAAAAACGTATTTTATTCCATTGTAGAGGGTTTATTTATAGTATTGAGTCATGGGTGATCTGAATGATGGACCAAATCTAGCATGTACCAGTGTTAGCTGATTTCTAGGACGATTACCCTGATTTCTCATGACATTGCCCAAATTTGATGGGATGTGACCCTAATTATTAGGGAATGTCCACAACTGTCTTAATTATCATTTATTACAATTATTCTTTAAATATATTTTCGGTCGGTCACCAAAGTCGAGTGACGTGGCTTATTCAATACCCGACTGGTGCACTTGCTCCCAAGCTCGATAAATGTGTGCTCATAAGAGTTTAGATGTGACTTTTGGGTATCCCGAGGTAAGAAGTGATGTTGACGCATTAAATGTTGTGTTAGAGACATGACGTGTGTCTTTTCAATGCGTCGTTCGAGTTTTACACTTTTTGATCAAGAGATTTAACGATTGGGAGGTCATGTCATTTAAAATGTCGAGCGTTGTACACCCTTAGATGCAAACGAATCCAATGATATAGATGGACCGACGTTTCGTTCCTCCATTTTTTAGGCGCTTTGCGAACTTTGTTACATTTGCTTCTACTTTTATTGCTTCTGAGTTATAAAGAGATGTCTGAGTGTGTTTTCCAACTTCCTTTTCTACGTTTGTTCTTCAAAAGGTTAGTAATGGCTAGTTCTTATAGGTCTTTTAGTCTTCTTTCTTCTTCTTTTGAGCGTACACATTTCGAACCTAGTGAGGTGAGGGATGTGGGTTGTTCTAACCAGGCGGTTGACCTTGTTAGTCGACTGTCCTTTTATCCAAATTGTGAGTGGGTTGATTCACGCGTCCTTGATATCCCTACTTGTTTTAGGGGTTTGTTCGCTTTAGATGGATCTCTATCTAAAGTTTCTATGTTAAAACCTGACTCCCCTTTAGATATGGTTGCAGCCGATAGATGTAATTACATTGACCGAATCTAACACGGTCTAGAAAATGGTCTGCGGGACCTTTTCTTTGTTTATACTTGCCTTTTTAACGATTTACATGTAACTCTTCCCTTCGATGAATTTACAATGGGGGTCCTTAGGATCCTCAATGTCACTCCTACCCAATTGCATTCAAATTCATGGGCAGCCCTTCAAGCTTTTAAGCTGATTTGTGACGCCTTTCGATTGAGGCCATCTCCATAGTCTTTTTTTTTTATTACAATTCTTATCTAACTCACCCTGTGGGTTGGCTATCCCTATCTAGTCGTTCGGGTAGTATTCACCCCCTTTACCTCGTCCTACAAAAACTTCAAGAAGAGGTATATCGAATCCATACAGACTTATTATATAATTATTAATCAGAAAATTATTTATAGGGTTTTCAAATAAAAGAGAAAAAAAATAAAGACAATGTTTTATATAACAAAAGAATAAAAAGGCAAATATGAATTTTACAATTTTTGAAATAAAATAGCATAAACTAATCAAATGAGTCAACTTTAGAATAATAATAAAGATAATCACATAATGGAGAATGATTTTACTATCCTTTCTCATGTAATTCCCCCTTTCTTAGGCTAATAAGTTCAATTACTTATAGCTAATTCAACTTTACATGATTCCTCAATGAAAAAGTAACTAAAATACTTGAGGATCAAGTCGATTCCTCAACCAAATTGTCAAGCAACCAACATTAAGATCGATAACTTATATCTAACTTGGTAGTTCCTACTTTTATTCCTAGTTGTAAGTTGTACCATATTTTTACTTCAATCCTAATTTATAAAAGGGTTTTCCGATTGCAATTAAAATTATGAAATCAAATCATGAATTTTTTTACTGGGCCAAATAAGCATTACAATAAGGTAAATATAATTAACTAAATAACCAAATAATGTTGGAAATGAGAAGATAAATTATGAGTCGAGTATCTACATCAACCTCTAACAATAAAGTGTTTAGTCGTTCACGAGCTTCACATTGACAAAAAGATTAAAAGAAACACTAAAGACTAAGAGCTTGAACTACACAAATATTCTTGTGTTTGTATCTGAATGGGCTAGGAGGATTTACAAAGTTGTCTAGCAATAAATTTATAACATATGAAGTTGGGTTTTTTCTTCACAACACGCTTTTACTCTATATAACGAAGATAACAACAATACATGTAATCTTAATTCTTGAAAAACTTGAGACTTTCTTAAGCTAGAGTGTCTCACTTAGGCTGTTTTAGGGGGCTCCACTTGTTAAGAGAATAAATATTTCGCTTAAGTGAGAATCTTGATCTTCGTTTTGGACCAAAATCTTTTACTTTTTCTACAAAAATAAACAAAAACAACCAAAACATAAAATCACAATAAAATATAATAAAAATTGAATTTAAACAAAAAATCACTAAAAAAATATAATAAAATAGAAAAAGTGTCCAAAATATCAGTAAAATAGGACCAAAATATACTAGTATTTGACACTTATCACAACACCAAACTCAAATATTAGTTGTCCCAAACAAAATAAAATTAAATAAAAAGTGTAATATAAAAATCAAGCTTTCTTAAAAAGAGAACTTTGAGTCTTTTCTCCATCCTTGTGGTAATAAATTAACTCAATACAAAAATTATATTATTTCCATACAAAATGACTAGTCACTACAATTTTTAGGATATGAATTACACTTAATTTCTTCACCAAATATATTTCATGTTCACTTTTAGATAAATGTTTCTATTAAAATCAAAATCATGCATTTACCCATTCAAATCAAATTTTGTTACTCATCTTAAACAATTACATGATAATATATATATATGAATAAGAGGATTTTTATTGGTTTGTACGTAGTTGAGTTATCATTAAGGCATTATTTTTTTTTAATATTCAAAAATACCTTAGACCAAGAGAATAGTCACAACCTTAACAATCTTCTAAGTTATTTGTTGGAGATCTCATATCGACTAGAGATGAGAACAATTCATTGTATATAAGTGAGTGCAAACCTCACCTCATGAGCCGATTTTATAGGGTTGAGTTAGACTTTTAGTTTGTCGCGAAGATCTTCCCAATTACAAATATGTAACTCAAAATGAAAATTATTATTTTTCAATACATTTCTTTATTTCTATTACTTTTTTCTTCTATCCTTTTTACTATGGTTGTTTTAACATTTGAGTAAACCCTAGTTTCTAGCTTCTGTAGTACGAGTGTTAACCTATTAACCTATCAACACCAAATTTAAATTTGTTTTCCTTATGTTTGTGACTCTCATGCTCACATCAAACTTCTTTTCCTGTGTTTTAGGGGGTTCATGTCCACACTAAACTTAAAACCATTTATTATATTGTTTTTTTTTTCGCAAATTGTTCTTTTAATCTCAAGCACGAGTCATATACATTTTTTATACTTTTGAATTCTAAGGAAGACATGATTTACTTTTTGGCATAAGGGGGTGATAAGTCTAAAGAATTTCAAGAATGACTTTTTGGCTAGATATTTATAAAATGAAACTAAACATTTAATCATATCCTAAGAGTGTACATATAAACTAAAAACAAAAATTAAATAAGACTAATTGTTTGCATAAAAAAACATGATAATTTACATTGACTATCCATATCTCCAGATTATTTCTTGAATAACTTTAACTAAAATCTTTTCGACCAATTTTTGTCAATTGTTTTTATTAATAACAATACAACTGTTTTTTGAAAGAAATAAATTAAGATTTGTAATTAATGTTGATAAAATTTATTTTTTAGTTAAAATTGTTGAAATTATTTATCTACCAGTCTAAGTCAAAATTATTTTCTCAATTGACATTTATCACGATTTTCTCTATCAGTATCCAATATCATGAGATTATTTTCTAATAGTTGTCAACCAAAATTTTCAATTGAACTCTTTAAAAAAAGTTTATCAGTTTTTACAATATTTTATTTTTCCATCGATGTCACTAGTGTTAAATAGTGGTAATTTCTGTAATTGGTGGTAAGTGAAATAATCTATCCAAAAAAGAAAATTAACATTTAATTAATTTAAATTCTTTTATCTAAATTAAACATTTGAAAATCTAAACCATAAGTAATTTAAACTCAATATATTTAAACTTTCTTAAAAATTATAAAATTTCTTCAAATCAACAATTTGACTTTCTCTTTTTAAATTATTATTTCTTATTTCAATTGACATTTGTGCTTTTATTAAGATGCATTTTGGTTGGGTTACAACCAAAAATCCATTACTCTATGCCCTTTAGCATTTGGGCTCCCTCTTTATCGTTAGTTTAATAGGCACCGGCTTTACAATTTGTAGACTGTTTCTTCCTGCACCTCCATACCTCCATATATTCTTCTTTCATCTCCATAAATTTTCGTATCCTCAAAAATATCCCTTTGTAATTCTGGATTATGTAATCCGGAAGTTTTTTTTTAAATTCGTGATTAACTTTCAAATTACATAATCCGAAAGCTTTTTTTCATATGCATGATTAGTTTCTTGATTATATAATCTAAAAGTCTTTTTTCAAATATGTGTCTAGATTACATAATCCGGAAGCTACTCTATGGGGTGAAATAAGAAGTATAAAAAGATATTTTCACGTTTTGTATGGGGTGGCAGAAAAACATATGGTAGTGCAGGAAGAAAGAGTCCATTTTGTCCTATTTCATGAGCCCAATCCCCTTTTGAAACTTAACTATTATGTTCTCAAAGTCTTGGAGATAATGAAAAAAAAAACAAAACAAAAAGTATAATCAACAAAGAAAAATGGCGTTTGGCATGTGTTCTATTTCTTTCCCTCTATAACCAATCCATCTTTCACAACATTAAAGAAAACAGTGATTGCACCAAGAGAGTGACGTAACATGGGAGTTCCTAATCATACAAATATAAACTTTCTACACAAGGTTATTACTATGTTCAATCACACAAGGAAAGAGAGAGATTGGTAAAGGCCATGTGCTAATGAGACATAACACATTACATTTTGGAAATAAATAAATAAATAAATAAAGCATGTGATGTACTTTGGAAGAGAAAGACAACTATGGATGCTACCACTATTACTATTTTCCAAAGGGTTTCCTTAGAGAGAAGATGTGATAAGAAAGAGAGGGATTCATTTATAATCTAAGTTTTATGATTGTGAAGGGATATTATTGCATTGTTCCCTAACCACCCAAGCATCCAAGAGTTTTAACATGTATTTGATGTTCTCTCTTTTCATTTTTAATGCAAACTCAACCATTTTTTTAGAAGTTATAGAGAGACTAAAAGTGAAATTTAGTCTAAATTTTTTTTGTCTTGAAGTGAAATATTTATTATTTTTATTGATATATAATTTCTAGAAAACTTGATTGATCATCTATAATATGTTTTTATTTTAACCTCGTTTTTTTTATTCGTAGAGTTTAAATTTGAAACCTTATACAACATATTTCTGTACCCCTTAAATAAATTATGTGTTTGGTAGATTGGCTTAGGTCGTAAACTTCTTGAATTTCAAAAATGAAAAAAAAAAATCTTTCAAAATGCATTGTGGGTAACATATACAATAAAAATTGAAGAAAGATTTGTGAAGCCAATTTTATCTCATGAAGGAATGAGATAGAGTTTAAATTAAATGTCATTAAATTGAAGGTTCATTAATTATTAGACTTCAAAATATGAATGCGAGTCACATTATTGTTTAAATTTATGAGCAAGCATCACAATCATAATGTTACTTTGAACCCACTCATTATTAAGGAAGAATATTAGCTTGCAACCAACAATTATCTTTCAACAATGTCTTTCCATACTCAAACTTACAATTCAAGAAGACACCTACGTAGAGACCACACATGCGATGTTCCATTGCAATATATAGCAATTTTTTGGCAGAATCTATAGTAAATAGGTAGAATATTATAACAAATTTAATTAGAAAATGAATACAATTTGAAAACTAAAGTAGAGTGTATAATATTTGTTAATCAAAGATACACGGATGATAAATGTTTAAAAATCGTAGCATAATATAATATGTGATTTGATGTTGTAATGATTAACTCAAAATCATTTGTAGGATATAGGATATTGAAGAACTCATTTATATGATTATAGAAATGAACTGAAGATTGTTTACTAGAGATAGATTAGTAGTATTAAAACTAGTTAGACGGTGTAACGTGTCTAGTTGTAACTATTTTAATATTTTGCTTTAAACAATTTTTTTGTTGTTTCAACCCTTAGGTTATATAGATATTTTGTGTGTATACACATGATACTATATCTTCTAAGACTCTATGTATAAAACTTTCTAGTGTTAATAAAAGTATTTTCTTTCAATCTTGTTATTGTGTTTTCTTGTTTGTTATTGTTGCAAACCCAACAATTGACGACGTCTTTGGGAACAAGAAAAAGAAAGTCGAGAAATTGAAGACGGAATCATCAAGTTTGATATCCAAAAGTTTTTTAGGGAGAACGACTTTGGATTGTAGAGAATCAAGATGGAGGTCATCTTTATATAAACTTGATGCTTTAAGTAGGGGTGACAATGCGCCGCATAGGCCCGCCCTGCACTTGGCTCGCAAAAAGTGGGTCTGGTTGGCCCGCCCCGCATAGAATTTGCGGGCTGATTTTTCTAACTCGGCCCGCATAAGAAATATTTATTAAAAAATAATTTTTTAAATAAAAATTTTGATTTTTTTATTTAGATGCATTAGGTAAATAGTCTCATAATATTATTTTCATGAAACATGCGTAGTAAGATGTTATTAAAATTTTTGGAATGTAATATATGAGGCTACATGAAGAAAATATGGGAGTGTAGAAAAAAAAATTATACATTTTAAAGTTATGCGAGTTATGCAGGCCAACACGCCCCGCCCCGCACAGGCTGCGGGTTATGCGGGGCGGGTCTAAGCGGGCCAGCGAGTTGAAATAAGTAACCCGCCCGCGTTATTTTCAGTGGGCTGCCCCGCACGACCCACCCCACTTTGCCACCCCTAGCTTTAAGGGGTGAAGCACACATATCAACATCTATGTTTCAAAAGAAGAAAGCTAACATGATCAACAAAGTCAGGAGTGTCATACTTTTGTGTCTTAATGATAAGGATAAACATGTTGTATCGATGTCGGTGAAAATTGAGTTATTGTATATGACTAAGTCTTTGGCATACAAACTCTGTTTGAAGCAATAATTGTATTCATTTAGGATGATCAAGTCAAGAATGATGTGGAGTTGCTAACGGATTTCAACCAAATTTTAGACGATCTAGAGAACATTGAGGTGAAGCTTAAAGATGAGGATAAAGCTTTACTTCTTCTTAGCACGTTGCATAAGACGTATAAACATTTTAAAGATACTTTGTTTGAGAATGAGAAAATCATTACTCTTGAGGAGGTTCAAACCTCAAAAAGGACTAAAGAGTTTCAAAAGTTTCAAGAGTCTAAGAGAGAGAATAATGAATTGAGTTTGAATGTTGATAACTTTTTTACGGCAAGTGCACCACGTTGTCAAAAGTAATAATTTGTCCCTAAGGAAGGATATCGAACCCACAAGGAACAATTGAATAATCAAGTAAAAGAAGGTAAGAAGGAGATGAAGACTACTCCATATGTTAATGGAGAATGGAACGTAATGAATGGGATGGTTTGTAATGGATTTGGCGCATGTTATTAATGTGATTAACAAGTTCATGACAAATCTTGAATGTGCTTATTGGGAAGCTTTGAATTAGGTGTTGAGATATCTAAATGGAACAATATCATTAGTCTAATGTATAGACGATATACCCATAACATAGTTGTTATAAAGGGGTTTGTAGACGTTGACTATGCAACAATGTTGATACCGAAAATTCTATTTTTGGGTATATGTTTACATTGTTTGGAACTACAATTAGTTGTAGGTCAGTTTGCAATCTGTTGTGGCCTTATCTATTACTCAAACATAGTATATTGTGCTCATAGAGGAGGTGAAGGAGGCACTATTGTTGAAGGGTAATGGAAAAGTTCAAACGATGCTTGGAGCGGATTAATTTTTCATTTGAGGACAATATGATTTTGGGAGCTCTTCCATGATTTGAAGTCAAGGTGGGAAATTGTGATGATTGACTTTAAATAATGTTCAACAAATAGTTTATTGAAAAAATATTCAAATAATGACATCATCTGATAGGGAACATAAGACCATCTACTAGAAATAGTCTACACAACAAGAAAATCATGAAATAGAAACCACTTTTAGAGATAAAAAATAGTTAGCTGCTATAGTGACTAAATTAGAGACTATTTTAGAGACTAAAAAAAATTGGTTTCTAAATTAGTTTATATTATTGTTAAATGGTTTTTAAATTAGTATCTAATTAGCTACCAAAGTTTTTGCTACCAAATTTAGAATTTAAATAATTGGTAGTTTAAACCTAGGTAGCTAATTAGATATCAATTTAGACTCTATTTAACAATAATAAAAACTAATTTAGAAATCAATTTTAAGTTTCTAAAATGGTCTCTAATTTAGTCACTATAACAACTAATTATTTTTTATCTCTAAAATTAGTTTCTATTTCATGATTTTCTTATAATGCTAGTAGTGTTAAGACTAAATAGACCATCTAACATTTCTTGTTGTAATTGTCTTAAAATTATTTTTTTACAATTTTCTATTATTTAGACTTTTGAATTCCATATATAAAGAATGTTTCGTGTTTTGATAATACTTTAGAGAGACTTTGTGTATAGAATATTTTAATGTCAATAAAATTATTTTCTTTCAAAATTTGTTTTGTTTTGTTTGTTATTGTTGTGAATCCATCACATGTCTTTTTAAAAATAATAATAACTGTACCGGTATGGCCGAGAGGCCGAGACCTGAGAAGACTTGGCCGAGAGGCCGAGACCTTAGAAGACTTGGCCGAGAGGCCGAGGGGCCGAGACCTTAGAATACTTGCCCGAGGGGCCGAGACCTTAGAAGACTTGCCCGAGGGGCCGAGACCTTAGAAGACATGGCCGAGAGGCCGAGACGACCGAGAGGCCGAGACCTTAGAAGACTTGGCCGAGACGACCGAGACCACTGGAACATGGCCGATGGCCGACCCATGCC
>Ga0123342_1004064_pt1 | contig 22796 bp, 4 predicted proteins | sample Turbeawhitnodule_FD_89960 | JGI IMG/M metagenome (GOLD analysis project Ga0123342, IMG submission 89960) | Root nodule microbial communities of legume samples collected from Mexico - Turtle bean Mexico white nodule | ecosystem: Host-associated > Plants > Roots > Nodule | place: Mexico: Nepantla... | reverse complement strand
TATTCCAATCATAACCTGACCAAAATTGAGAGACTGTATCCGGAATGTTAGCCCCATCAGATAACCCTGCAATATTTGCTAAAGAAGTAGTAGAACACCATTTATCATTCCAGAAATTAATAATAACTAATTAAAATCGCTGTAATATATAAAAAAGAAGTTATTTAATCTTGATTCTATGTTTTGGTTGAAGAATAATCACTGGTGCGAAAGGTATAAAGAGACTAACTATTTTCACTATAAAACGATAACTTTCTAGTCGGTCTTTAATGTATACGTAGTCTTATGTTGAACGGAGAAGAAGACACAAGAAAATTATTGAATAAAAACCAATTTTAGACAAAAAAATAATTAATTGTTATAGTAACTAAATTAGAGATCATTTTAGAAACTAAATTTTGATTTTTAAATTAGTTTATATTATTATTAAATAATTTCTAAATTGGTATGGAATTAGCTACCAAGGTTTTAACTACCAATTATTTGAATTCTAAATTTGGTAACAAAAACTTTGGTAACTAATTAAATACCAATTTATAAACTATTTAACAATAATATAAAATAATTTTAAAACTATTTTTTTAATCATTTTAAGTAATTTAACTATTATACCAATTAGTTATCTTTTTCTAAAATTAGTTTCTATCGAAAGATTTTATTCGTAAGGTATGTGACTTGACTTTAATTAAAGTACAATTAAGTCATAGAAACATTTCAATAGTATTTTTAAAGTAGTAATGATTGTTTAGTTTATGTTATTTGATTACCATGTCTCACTGATTAAGATATAGAGTTAGTTTTTTACTTTCCATTAAGTTATATACGTAGATTAGTCATAAAGCTAGTGTAAGGTAACAAATATCACCACTAGAGTTTGCTTAAAATATTTGAAGTGAAAACTAAATTATCTTTTGAAAAAAAATACCAAATTACTGTATTAATTTAATTTAAAAAGACTAAATTACTCCTAGTAGAATTATTTAAAATAAGCTCGATTATAAATTATAATATTAGAAAATATACTTTAAGTTAAGATGTTTCCTAATAATAATTCAAACAATTTATATGATATAGGACTTTTTCTTTTCTACTCATGTGAAACTTGGACTCATATTCCCTTAGAAAATATTGACTCCGAACTCATATAAGAGATTGACATTGCATTCAATCTAAAATTTTAAACGAATTTAACTTTTTCATTTTTTCTTGATATGAAACTCTTTTTCTTTTATTTGATAAACACTCAATATAATTTGTATTCCAAACATAATTTCCACACTAGTCTACGATGTACCACTCTACTCCATTTTAATTTTGGTCTCTTCCTCCGATAGTTTTGAAGGAATGTCAAAGAAAAAGATCTATCGAAACATAATTTGTATACCATAAATCTAAAATATAATATACATGTTAATAAATTTTGACCTTCATTATTTTATTTGGTACTGTCTGTTGAAAATAATAATTATATTTTAAGAAAATAAGTTATTTTGGAATATGTGTTTATCTCATAATTTACATATCAAGTATCTATATCTCAAAATTAAAATTAATTTCATTCACGTTACTTAGATTCCTGCACAAATTCCCTATGTATGAATGAACCATTTTTCTAACAATTTGAATCCTGTCATTGACTTTTTCTTCCTTTACGCTAATTGGGTTTGGATCTAAATATCGAGATACCAAGAAAAGAAATAAATAATAAGAAAAAAAAGAAAAACTAAAAGTGAATATCTGAATATTTTTAAAGTGTATCCTTTTGAATTTTGGTTATCATGTGAGTTTATGATCTCTTAGCTTCGCCCTTGATTCGTTTAAATCTCATTGGCCTAACCGAATTTATTGTCGGTGATCCAATTAGATAAATTCTCTTGTAAAGACATAAAATAAAACATTCTATGTTCTGCCAACATATGATATGGATTACTATTTATTATCAAAATAAAAATAATTTTTTAACAAAAATACGAACCTTTAAAAAATTATAAAGTAGTATTTTTAATTATACAGTTATGAAATTAATATTTTTCTGATATCAAACATGAAAATTTCCATAAGAAAGTGCAAACAAATATAAAATGTAAACAAAAACTAGCAAATTTCTTACGCGTAGAAAGTGAGAGAGATGAGCTATAATTGGGGTGTGGCTTTAAACTTTGTGACATGGTGTGTGTTCCACCAAAGGTGTGGGCCATGGATGAAGAAAAAAAAGCGTAGAAGAGGTTCCAAGTTGATTTTTTTGCATGATTCCAACACATGAATATGAATGAGGATGAACATGAGAAGCAATAATTAGCAAAGACATGTGCAGTGCACATGCAACTAATCATAGAAGATAGAACTGTGGTCGCAAATGTCTCCACGAATTAGAGCAAGTTCACATCAGAACAGGTTTCATGCAGTGTTGCAGTAATTTTCAAAGCAGTTATTCTAAGCATCAAAAGTAAGTATAGTTGTATAAACTTGAATGTTTAAAGTATAAGATTGTAGTGAAATGTACTCATGTTCTTACATGTGGGTTGCCTAAATATCCACATGCAACCCAATTTATTTGAACTACACACTCTCTAATGATCACTCATTGCTCCAAAATATCACCCATTTTGGATCTCATATCATAATTATTCAACTACTTACATATTCAAGGAACAAAACTCAGATTCTGTATCCAGAATATTAGTACCTATCATTAAGTTAAACTTAGCTTATGAAAAATATAATTTTAATTTCTTTTCTTTTTCTCTCTTAAAGAAGTTCATAAAGAAACTTTTTCAAATGTACCTTAATGATTTGAGAGCTGGAATACCACTTCTGTTTATTATCGTTTTAGTAGATATCAGTTAAATTATTTTACAATAGCACTATAAGAAAATCATTAAATAGAGACAAAAATTAATTAGTTGTTAGAGTGACTAAATTAGAGATAATTTTAGAAACTAAAATCATTTATGATTTTTAAATTAATTTATATTATTATTAAATAGTTTTTAAATTGGTATTTAATTAGCTACCAATTTAAAAATTATTTAACAATAATAAAAACTAATTTAGAAACCAAAATTTTGTTTAGTCTCTAAAAGAGTCTCTAATTTAGTCATTATAATAACTAATTATTTTTTGTGTCTAAAATTGATTTTTATTCTATGATTTTCTGTAGGGTAGTAAGAATTTGGTTCTTATAGAGGAGTTCGTTAACCATGTATATTTTTTTTATAAATTTAAAAAAAAAATTATTTATTCATCTTTTATATTTTTATATCAATGAAATAAATTCTAATTAAAGTAATTGAAATTGTGTGAAAATAAATTCAGGATATCATGTCCATAAAATAACTACTTAAAAAAGTAGAGGTATTTTGGTAGAAAAACAGGTGTTGCCATGTTTTGATGTAAATAAATTTGTGCGTGTAAATTTTATAAAAAAACTAATACAGTGAAAATAATTTTTTGTTGTATTTTGTTTTTTTTTAAAACGTATATACAATAGAAACAATTTTTGATGTTTTAATTTTTTAGATAAAATAATGTAGCAAAATACATCAAACCTGTGTGTCTTTGGATGTATTTTATACTAAATAAATACACTTTTGATGGGAGGTTTAAATAGTAACTTGAGAGTTCTAAAATCAGGGCCTGTACATGGGCTAGGAACAGAGCTACCCAAATGTGGGTTCAAATTTGAAGTCCAATTATAAGTAGAAGGGAATGGGCCTTAAAATAACAAAAGTAGAAGCCTGGTGATTCAATTTATTTAGTAATCATTTTAGGTAAAATTATACTTATTTCTCCGGATATGCCTAAATTATACTTATACTTCCTCTAATTTTAAAAAGATATTTATCTCTTTATATTTTTAACAATAAACATTCATTTTTCCTAGTTTTTAAATTAGAATTCTTATTTTTTTTAATGAAATATATTCACATTTCTTATATTTTAAAAAAATCATAATTTCCCTTATTTTATTTTAAAATATCATACTGAGTAAAATATTAAAAAAATTGTGAGAATTAAAAAATAAATTTGAAAAATAAAAATAAATAATGTTTATAAACACCAATTAAACAATAAATTATTATTTATTAAAAATATCATAAAAATTTAAACTTAAAGAATAGAAAAAGTTATATATTTTAAGAAAACATTATTTGATACAAAATGATTAAATATCTATAAAATACATGATTAAACTTATTAAATTACTATTAAATTTAAATATGAATACAATATGTTATTTTATTAATAGCATAATATATAGAATTTTGGTACTTAAACACAAACCAAATCAAAAGTAATAAGAAAGATTTATAGAATCATTACTTTCACTAAAACCATCCAAAAATCCAATAGCATAAAAAATTCCTCTATGGTAGTATTATCATGTTTAGGACTTATATTTTCTCATCAGAAAGGCCGAAGGTAAAACCAGTTTGGTTTTGAAATTTGGTTTTGACAACGTAATGCTCAATAACTTTTTGCACTATATATATACTCAAACATATATTTAATGAATTATTTTATCATATCATCGTTATAAATAAACGTAATTTGGTGAAATTTGTTAAAAATATTTAAGTCGATAAATATAGGCTATTTAATTATGACATTATTAGTGTGAGTTAGTATTAGCTTATTTTGATAAATTTCTAGGCGAAGTTTATAAAAGAGTTATTTAACTTTTTTTGATACTTTTATATGATGAATTTTTATTGTAGAAGATAAAAGTTAATCCTTGGAAATGATAACCTTAAGCCAAAAATTGTGAATCGGGTTGATCATTGTGTTTTTTGAGAAATAAAGGTCCAGCAATTTATGAATACGGAATCATAGGTATTAGATTTATGAATGGAGATAAGATATCCATGTATAATTATGAAGCTTACTAATAGATAAGATGTTTTTTGATTAAAAAAAAGAAGTTGAAAATTGTTAGTGGTGTAAGTATGATCCATAAAGGGACACGCATTATGTGGAGGGGATAAAGAGGGAGTACAAGTGAAAAGATTTGGTTCATGGTACAATTTGAAGATGAAATGTTTTTTTCTCCATTGTATATTCTCTTTCAGCAGGATCTTGATTGATAATTTTGCAAGGGGGAAAATAATTCAGGTGGTTAAGGCACAACAATCATAAGTGTAGCATCTTTTAATAAGCATCCATTCCAGTGCTTTGTATTATTGATTGGAAGCAGGAGAACAAAATTGCCAGTTGTGAAGTGACATAACATTGTGAATATTATGCTAATTTGCTAATATTGATTAAGTTGTGTACTTGCTTTGTTGTTTGAAAAGCTCTCTAACCTTTGATCATGTGGCATTTGTTTTGTGTTTCACTATGGTGTGCAGTGGGAGAAAGAGGCATGTAGGACCAGAAGGGGAGTTGTTAATGCAATTGTTTGTCACAAATAGCTGTGATCTCCAAAGCACAACTTTCATATTCAGCTGGTTTTTACTCCAACTTTCTGAAACTTGTGCAGTTGAAAGTGACAATTAGGTAGAAATGTCAGAGACCATAATAAGGCTATTGGTTAAGTGTTACAAGCTGCTACACCCCAATTTACCTCATCACTTTTACCACTAATTTCATCACTGTTGCATCACAAATTACACTTCACCTAATTAAATTGGGTAATCTCTGTGATTTCACTGGTTGGTAGATCATTTTTGTTTTATAGTTCAGCCTTCCAATGCCTGAAAACATATCTTCTAAGATCTGTCAACTCCTTTAGTAAATCTCACTATCTAATAACATTAGTCATCAACAAATGTCTTTGTTCATCCAAAAAAATTAGACAGTGGGTATGTTTTTATTTGTTTGTTTTCTTTATAATCGTTTTATATCTTTTCACAACATTCTATATATGCTCATCTTTAGATAATATTAAAAAAAATTAATTTTAAATTTTAAAATAATTAATTATTATTTAATTAAATTAAATATCATTTTATAAATTAAAAAATATTATTAATATTTAAAGTAGTTTCTATTATTAATAAAATAATTTTTAAATTAATATCTAACTATTACCTACCAATACTTACTACTTTATATTTTAAATTAATCTCTATTAGTTTTTTAGAGATTAGTTTAAAATTAAAAATATTAATAACTAAAATTTGGATAATTTAGATACTAATTTAAAAATTATTTTAATTATTTTATTAATAATAAAAACTACTTTAAATATAAATATTTTTAATCTCTAAATTAATTTCTAATTTAATCAATATAGTAATTAATTATTTTTTATTTTTAAATTTTGTTCTTATTTGATTATTTTTTTTTAGTGTAAATTTCTTATTGAAAAATTTATTTAACTATATTCTAAGTGATGAAAAAAGGTTGTTATTTTTTTATGAATTGTTTCTCTCGTAATACTAACTGTGCCTTTTGTCTATTATTTTTTGATTGGATTGTGTTTTTTAAGAAGAATAAATATGACAGGAGAATAGGAGAAAAAAAATGATAAAAAAGTATAATAGTTGATAAAAAGAAAAGTGAAGAGAATAATTGTGAAAACTTGTTTGAATTTTGTATGAAGTTACCGAATATTTGGATGATTGTGGGAGGGCCCAAAAGCTAACGTTAGAGTGTAAGGACATTAATTATGAACAGAAATTAGAATGTTGGTGTTGGTTGGGTTAACGTTAGCAAAGGTTAGATGGTAGGCATATGGTTCTAAGAACTAGAAAATGCCTACACCGAAATGGAGTAGTGGGGTAGGCATATGGGGTGCTCCTTAATGACCTTGTAAGAGCGTGGGACATTGCACATGATCATAATGTCCAACCTAAACTAAACTTGTATTCTAATCCATTCCAATCCATTTTCCATTCAACTTGCAAAAGGATAACATCAACATTTTTTTTAACCCTATTATTTTCAGTAAAGTGTGACAACCACTTTCTGTTAATAATTTATTGAGCATTCCACCTCTAATGGGAAGAATAAATTACCCCTCACTTTGGATTCTTTTTACCAATACTGTTCTCTATTTTGGTTCATCAACACTCTCCTAATCTATTAATATGCTCAGAGAATGACCATTCACTGACCATAATTAATTGGCTTCTTCTGGGTACTGTCTATTGTCCACTATGCATGCAATATCAAACCTTATCATTCAAATTCTTCTCTCTTTCTCTTAGTCAACCATTTAAAGCTTCCCTCTGCAAAATCAACCCATTCCTTGCATATCAGTTTACCACATGTGCCCAATCACCTTGTAGCAAATTCACAATCATTCAACACATTAAAAAATTGTTTTTATAAATTAATGTCACCAATTTTATGTTAATAGTTTTCAAAGTTTTTTTGGTATGGTTTGCATCATGATTTTGGAATTAAAATAAAAAATTACTGTACAAACCAGTATAAATAATCACTATTATTATTATAAAAAAATGACTTTAAGACTAATATAATCTCATAAACCCGACTTTTAAAGTGAGATTTGCACATTTATAAAAAATGAATTATTCCAATCTCTCTAGTCAAGATGTGATCTCCAACACACATGATCCAATAATGACTCAATAGAGTAACAAACACTCGTTTGGATATGCTCGAAAATGAGTGATATTATATTATGAGGTGGATTTTAAGCCTAATTTAACCCTCATAGAACTGACTTATGAGATAATGTTTGCATCCACTTATAAAGAATGAATTATCTCAATCTCTAGTCAATGTGAAATCTCCCACCGCTACCATATTTAGCACATGATAAATTGAACATATTTGAAAATACATGATTGTGAACTTGACACACTTTGGCCAACGTATTTGGAAAGCTAAATTTTGAAGAGATTGTGTGTTGTTGAAGTAGCTAAGAATGAAGGGTATGGAAGAAAATGGTTGAGAAAGGCATTGAGAGGTTTCTCCCATGTGCATGAAACGTGCACCATTATGAGTGTGAAGCACTTGTTATGAGAAACTTTTCCGTAATTGAATCCTATGAAAATGCAGTGATGATGATGATTGGAATCATCTTGCTATGTACAGCAATTAAAACAGGCCTCATAAAACCTTATCTTGTAAAGGGTAATAGTTTTTGGTTCTTAAGTTGCAAAGCTGGCTTTTATGAAACTTGGCGTGACACTTCGCTTTCGAACCCCTTTTTCTTTTCCTTTCAATTCACCTACATAGCATATTTTCCACAGACATTCATTCATATATATTCGCTGGCTTTTTGCTTCATGCCTCAACTTAATTAGTGTTTCCAAAAGAGTAAAGCAACCAAAATCACTTAGAATGAACGCAAAAAAGAAAAAAAATTATTATTATTTTGTCATATAGTGTAAATAATATAGCAAGGACAAACCATTTTCGATCCGAATACAATGGTTTAGTTCCTTTCTCAAATTCTTTCACCTTAAATAGGGAATTTCATTTCATATAACCTTGATAAGGAACAAGTTCAAAGTTTGTTTGACATTCCTAGTAGTACAACATTGGAAAACATTCTTTGGATTGTATTAAACCGAATAAATCACAGCATGGGATTATGGGAGCACACAGAAAAACAATTGCGTAGATATTTAGCAGATGTTTGTAGATAAAATGTAGAAAAGATTTTGTAGTTGAAAATGGAAGAGAGAAAATATAAAGAGAAGGAAATGGTCCTTGTATGTTTAAAAAAGAAAAGGCCTAAAAGTGATATTGTAGGAAAGGGAAGTGAAGAAATGATTGAAAGAAGAAGAGAGTTTGTTGATGAGAGGGCATTGCAGTGGTGGTGTTTGGGCCATAGAAGGTTGAAAATCATTGTTTGTTGAAAGATGGATGACCCACAGTTGAAATTGCATTGAGATGGAGTTTGAGATTGTCCAAGATAAAGAGCCCAAGATAGATATAGGGTGGTACTGCTGCTAGTAGGGCATAGCAACGTGGAGGGAAAGATCACACAACTGGTGTACATATAAAGATTGTATATGTTGGTTGTTGCTTGACAATTACTCTTGTGGGAGACCAAAAGTGTTATAATATAACCAATGTCCAATTCAATGGGTCATTATCTTCTATTCTTGCATACCACAACACAAAACTTCTCCCTCTCTCTCTCTCTCTCCCCAAACTCCACTTTTTCTTTATTTCTCTAATTCTTCATTTTCAACTTTTAAAACCTTATGTACTCATATAATGACCCCTGAGTCTAAAACAAGTTTATTCAACAGTACAATCATCATTTACAAGAAGAATTGTTGAATCATTTACAAGTGTGTTTTTGTGTGTGTCCAACATGTACTATTTTAACATTCTAGAGTGTAAATTGAAAATTTATTTCTCACCTCAAATAAATATTTAGGAGGTCACTAACAACGAAAAATATATTTAATCAAATTAATAAATATTGTCTCATAAAGATATTAGGTAGAAGATATAAAATTTGGATTAAAAACAAAAAAAACATATTTAACTAAATTAATTAATATTGTTCATGATATTATCTCGTAAATATATTATGTCAGAACATAAGTTTACGAAACTTTTTAGAATTAGAAGTAAGATTTTTTATTTTATTTTCAGATGAAATCGTTTAAAACAGACGCAGCCTTGCTCTCAAAGGGTAGTGCGTAGCAGTTAGATGGAGGTTGGTCACCTTAATCCAAATTATGTGCTCGACTAATATAAAAAGTCAGAACTAAATTTGCATCGGTACACATAGATTAGATTGTATTAGGATAAACTTTAAGACAATATTTTTATAATATAAAATTATTAAAACATTTTTTTTTCAGAGATTTAGTTTTTTATAAAAAAATTACTTAACTATTTTGTTGACATAATTTTAATTGAATTTTTTTCTAAGCACAGGTCTTGATAGAAAACATCTTTTTTTTTTCTTTCAAAACCCTTTTAATAAAACTATACATAGAAATGTATTTAATATACACAATAATTAATTTAAACATACATTATTTGAGTTTAGTTTGTCCATACACCTTTTTTTTCGAAAGAAGAGGAATTTTTAAGCATTTTTAAAAGTCTTTTATATTACATATATACAAAATTTATGCAGTATATGCGGAAAGAATTTTCGAACAAAATATATTTTAATGGTATATAAGTTGGAACATTTTCAATTACATAATAAAAAAAATTAGAAATAGAGATTGTATACATGATATATATATATATATATATATATATATATATTATTTACATTTATCAATCTAAGTTTTTTTAAAATAAATTTTTCTCTTCATAGAAAATCAAAATACACACCTACAACATATTATGAAAAAAGACAAATATACAAAACATGATAAAATTATTTTCTAATAATAGAATTCCAATTTAAACATTAACATTTATCATAATCAAATGTCTAAATCTAAGCTCAACTTGCTATCTCTCATGTCATAACTCAAAGAAATCAATTTGGGAGGACTTGTGCATTGAATTAGACTCGAAGATCTACATTTGTCATACTATTTTTACTAAGTTGTCCCCACATCAGAGTTACATAATAAGAACTAATCAACTCATATGACATGGTAAATTCACAATGACCTACAAAAATACAATTATTTTTCACATCATACACTAAGTCATATGAACCTCTTTTTATTCTCACTACCTAATATTTTTCTCTAAGTGAGTCCAATATTAGTAGAGTTAGGATCATCTCCTTCAGAGTTCTAAAATCAATACACAACCTAAACATCTCAACATATAGTATTTACTCCTTGGAAATAACTATGTCTACAACATACCACATGTTATATCACAACCAAATCATCACAAATTTTCATTTACACATATACATCCACCTCAATTTAAATGCTAATAAATTGAAATTTATCAACCATTACATTAAATACAATATATTAGTCAAATATAACAATATAGTGAAAGATAAATCAGTTTTAGCATTTAGATATATTTAAAAACATGTTTCTTAAAACTTCACAAAACACCTTCTCACCCAACAAACACTTGGTTTGCCTAGTGAATTAAGCACATGTTGTAATTCATCCAATTATCATTTTTAGTTGCCTAACAAACAAAATGTTCGTCCAATGACTACTCCACTAGGAGTTTTTCATAAAAACATCTTGCATAGCTAGAATTGGCCTGCCTAACGACCAAGATGTTTCTTCAAACTTCAGAGAACTCCTTCTCACCCAACAAACACTTGGTTTGCCTAGTGAATTAAGGACGTGTTGCAATTCATCCAACTACCATTTTTACTCGCATAATGAACAAAATGTTTTCCTAATGACTACTCCACTTGGAGTTTTTCATAAAACCATTTCATGCAGCTAGAATTGGTCTGCCTAACGACCAAAGCTCTCGATTTTTTAATTTCATGAATTCCACTCAACGACCAAACCACTAGGATTTTTTTATTTAAAAGGCTCTCCTAGCAAATTTGGCCCACCCAATGACCAAGGCTATTGAGATTTTAATTAAATAAATTTCAATGTGAGAGAATATGTCTCACCCAACAAGTTTGCATAAAAATCAATGTTTTTTTTGTAGAATGCAACATAGATCGAGTGTAGTTCAAGATCTATTTTTCAATTTATTTTATAACTACCATTGAATAAAGTACTTCCAACTAACCACAACTTGAACTCACTTTTCTTGTTCTGTATTCTAACATAAAATAGATAAAAGCATACAATTCAAAGAATTAATAAATTCATCTTAACCTCATATCAAATCAACATAGAAACCTTGCAAAATATAATACAGTTTATGATCATGTCACTTTCACATCCAAATCATCTAGTCGAAAGTACTATTCAAAAATAACATTAACTTCCCTTACCTACTTAGCTTCCTTAACCCATACCACAACTCCAACTCCCCCAAAGACTTACATGAAAGTTGATCTTGTACACACAAAGTTTTGATCAATGGTCTAAACATACATTATGATCTTGGACTAGAAAATACCCATCTTAGATATAAAAATACTACATGCAACACACTTTCTCCCAAGGCATGTAGAATTTTTCAAAATCGACTTAAGTAAAAGGATGAAAGGGAACTTACTCTAAAGAAAAAACTAATCAAATATATTTTTCTATTCTTCACTAGGATTCCTATGACATGCTACAATCTTCAAAATGATGAATTGATTGGTAAAATATTTAGAGAAAAGACAGAGAAAGAAAATAAAAATTAATTTTAATAATATTGTATAGTTTATACTAAAATGAATGTAGTGATCATATTCATACATAAAAATAGATTATGTCACATGCGAAAAAACTTAAAAAAAAAAAACAATAAATGATAAGATATATGGTTAGTACAACAAATATTTACGTATTTCATTTTTAGTAAATAAGAAAAAGAAATCTTAATACAACAATTCTAATTTTATTAGTTTATTTGAACTTTGTTAATGATTTTAATTTCATTTAATTAAGCATATTTGTGTTTTTAAAAAAAATATTGTTAACATACAATTAATCTTGGAAAAAACAAAGAAAAAAATTAACTTTAAAATTAATTGCAGATTAGCATTCAACTTTTTTAATAAATACATATTTCGAAAAGACTAAACACGTACTTACATTAAACAAAATTAATAAAATTATTTTTTTTACTATTTTTTATTATATTAAAAACAAAATATATCAATACTTATAATGAGGAACCGGTTATTTATTTGTATATTTATTGTTATATGTTTTTTTTATATAATTATAATATACAGTTATCTTGTAAAAAGGAATATTGAATTATTTAGAAGTAGAAGTATGTGTCTGAAGTTAATACAATCTCTCTGGGACTTTTCATTATTACACTGTATGTTAAGGTCCTATGTTGGAACGTTGGACACGCCTCCTTTCCCTTCTTCAAACTTGGTCTTGGTATCAATGGTGCTTCCGAGGTAGTTCAACATTCAAAACCATTTTACTCCTCATTTCTTCTCGCATAACATTTTTTATTATAAACTAAGATGATGCATTAATAAATGTTTTAACATGTATTATGTTCTACTTTCACCTAACATCCTATTTTCACGTCATAAATTTAATATTACCACTGTTACTATTGCTATTATGTGATTTGTGAGTTTCTATGCATTGTTTCAGCGATTGTCTACACGCCATTCCATGATTAAACTTTAGCTCTTCTGTCCTTAGTAGGCTTACGTCACAATAACATAAAAATATTCTCTCTTTATTCAGTGCCCCTAACCTCCTCCTTTCTTTTTTACTATCTTCCGTAAAGCACTCTTATCATTCCTTTTCCTTCATTTTAATAATTAAACTCATTTATCTAATTCACCTTCAAAACATACATTAAAATAAAAGCACTTCAGAAAATAATAAAACTATTGTCATAAATCTAAATCAACACACTTAATGTTAAATTTATGTGAGTTTGTGCCGAAGTTATGTGAATTTAATAATGGAGATGTTGTTAGGAGTTTTGAGGGTATTAAAAGAAACATTTTTTAGTAGTAAAAATAGTAAAGAGCTTTGAAGACACCAAAGGGCTTAGCACACGTGTTAGCCACGTGATCTCATGACACGTGTCGCTCGATTTGGTTGGTCTTTAAGTGGTTAAATTGTAATAAGGTGAAAGCATGAGGGGGTTTTGCTCCTAATAAAAAAATGTACATCTATACCACCTAGTTCCCCGGTACGGTTTCAGGACATGTTTCTCTTGTCGGGGCCAATCGAGCAGTTACGTAATGCGACGCCGTTTCCCTTACCATGATACCGTTGTATTGTCCGTAATGCCGACAAAGATACTTCTGAGTCCCTTCAAAAACAATTTGAGGAGATGTAATATACTACACTGTTGTGTGTATGGTTTTTTAATTTCATTTTGAGTGGTAGTAATTCAGTATGAATTATTATTTTCTGGTTTATTTACTCTCTGCAAATAAAAATTTATTTGAAAGAATCTTGGAATTAATCTTGAACCTATATAGAAATATATAAGCTTAAAGAGCAGGATAATAAAGATTGAATATTTTTAAAAGAATTGCCTAAATGGTTTTGTTTTTTGAGGAAGTGTTTTAAAAAGAGAATAGTTGGAAGAAGAAATGAATGGTGAAATTGATTTGAGAGATAGGATGGGAAAATGGAAAGATATAATATAGTTTAGTTTGGTAGAGTGTGTATTAATTTGGATGAGGTGAGGGTGGATTAACCAGAGGGTTATAGGAAAAGAGAAAAAGTGAAGAGGAAAAAAAGAAAAGGGAATGGGTGGCATCCCTAAAATGAAAAACCTCAATGATTTTACTGTGAAAGCCTGTCCCGTCCCGTCCTTCCCTGCCAACTTGACAAATTAAGATGGGTTACAGTGAATGGGCTCAGAATTGCAGGCCATACCATTTTCATGCTAAGAAAGAAACCACTCCCCGACTAAACTCACTGCACCACACTAACCACTCAAAAACAAATCAAATTCCCAAATTAAATCTACTCCATTACCATTGCTATTCTACACTACTCTCCTAATAACTAATAATAGTGGTAATAAACTGTAGGGTCATCACCCCAAGCGAGCATATTTATTACTCACATCTAACCTCAAGTGGGGTCAATAACTTAACCATGGATTAGAACCAGGGTTAAAAACACTACTGGTTAAGAAGCTCCACCACATAACCCAAACCCAAACCCAGATTTTTATTATCAACACTCATCTCATCACTCTCTCAACTCAAACTCTCAACTCTCAACTCAACTCAACAAAAGAACACCATCATCAACCCTGCTCCTTCTCCTCCCTCCTCCAACCCCCTTCTTTTTTTCTCTCTTTCCATTTTTTTCCTATTTTATTTCCCATATAAAACAGTGCCACCCACCACCACCTCCTCCTCCACCTTCACCTCCATACTTCAATTCATGGAACTGTGATATCTCTCATTCTTCTTTCTAATCTCCACAAAAAACCTAACCCTAAAAAGCAAACCTTTTCTTCTTTTTTAAATATTCTTACTTTGACTCACCCTAGATGTTAGAGCCATGGACATAACCCCAACAACAACGATAAACAACACCACTCCCAGTGCAACAACAAAATCCCCAGACCATGACACCGAAACACCCACCAGGATCAACACCCCCACCGCCACAAAAGCCTTGTCTTTCTCCAACGGGGTGCTCAAGCGCCACCATCACCACCACCACCACCACCCCCACCCCATGTCCGCCGCCGTCACCTACAAAGAATGCCTCAAAAATCACGCTGCCAACTTGGGTGGCCACGCCTTAGATGGCTGCGGCGAGTTCATGCCGTCCCCCACAGCCACTGCTGCCGACCCCAGCTCCATTAAATGTGCAGCCTGCGGCTGCCACCGCAACTTCCACCGCCGCGAGCCGGATGAGCCGCCCATCGCATCCACCACACACGTGATCGAGTACCAGCCGCACCATCGCCACCACCCACCGCCTCCGTTCCAGGCGGCAGTGGCGGCGAATCGAAGCCCGAATTCCGCATCCCCGCCGCCGATCTCCTCGTCTTACTACCCCTCCGCGCCGCACATGCTCCTCGCCCTCTCCGCTGGTCTCGCCGCTCCGCCGGAGAGCACGGCCGCACCCTCCACTGCGCTCACCAGAAAGCGCTTCAGAACCAAGTTCAGCCAGGAGCAGAAGGAGAAGATGCATAAGTTCGCTGATAAAGTAGGGTGGAAGATGCAGAAGAGAGACGAAGATTTGGTTCACGAGTTTTGCAACGAGATTGGCGTGGATAGAAGCGTTCTCAAGGTTTGGATGCACAACAACAAAAACACCTTGGCCAAAAAAGATAATAATGTTAATATTACCAGCAATGATGATATTACTAATAATATTAATGATAATGATGCAAATGGGGCTGCCAAGGGTTTTGAGGACCCTAATAGCAGCATCGGTGGTGGTGCTGAAGATCGTGGTGAGGATCCGAGTCGCAATCACTTTGGTGGGGTGAACGTTGGTGGTGCTAACGGGTCTTCTTCTACTTCTTGATCTACGAGGGGGTGAAGAATAATGTGATAGATAGGTTAATGATCATGATGCTGTTGTTGATGATGATGTTACTACCAGTTAATTAATTAGTGGTTTAATTTCCTTTTTTTATATTGTTGATGCGATGACGATGATCAAGCACCTTAATGGGAGAGAATGATATATCCAGAAGGGAATTTATTTTGCTTTCTAAGCTTTTAATGATTTTATTCTGAATTAGTTAGTGATAGTTGTTAAGTATGTATGAATGTTTATCTTTGGCGTGATCTTCGGGCTCTGTCTGTTTGAGTGGTGGTAGCACTGAACAGTGGACTTGACATGCAGTTGCAGTTTGGTTCTGAGTTTTTAGAGGAAGATGGAAGCTAATTAAATTTCTGTGATTTCTCATTTTCTCCCCCGTAAGACATGGAAAAAATGATAATAATGGTTTTTTCTCTGTATCTCGTGTTCGAGAGTAAGAGGCAGAAAGTGTTGTCGCTTACGGGGTTTATTAAATTATGGGAGGTGGTGAAATCCTGGTTCTGTTGTATTCCTATGGCCCTGTGCAGCTGTGTGCTGCTTTATTCACAAAATAATCATCTGATACAGGCAAAAAGAAATCATATTCTATTTGAGGGTTCTTCAAAAGTTAAACTGTAAGGTTTTGATAATCTAAGCATGTTTGGATAAGGGTATAGATTAATAGTTCATGGGAAAATTCTATATGTTTAATAAATTCAAAAGAAACCTTAAAGAAACCTTAATCACTCGTGCAACACTTGGATGCTAGTTTTTTAAGATAATCTGGTGTGATAGTGTGATTTAATTAGTGTCTGCAATGTTGTATAACCAAAAAGATTGTTGGGTGGGAAATATTTGGGAGTACTTTCCTTTTAAAGGAAGTAGATCTGTCTAACATTAAAAAAACAATATTTACTAAAATTCGGAGTGACGAGAGAAAAAGAGAGGTGAAGTAGGACTATTGTGTGTCTTGTCTTCCACACTTTTACGCCATGGGAGTGTTTGTTTCCATCACTGAACTTATTTAATTTATTTGTGTGTGGGTCCACACTGTGGTTTGTTTTGGTTTTTGGTTAGTGATGAAGTCAGTAATCTTGTTTTGGTGGGGGTGGGACCCTTGAGGGGATGCCCTTGGTGCTGCTAACCAGCAAGTCATGGGCTGGTTCTGGACCCTTTAATTGCCCCTTAAAAGCTGGGGTGCTTGGTGCAAAGTATGAGAGATTTTGTCAATTTTCCCAGCTAAACACAATAGCTGTACACTGTAGGTAATTCTCTCCAACAATCTTATTGTATAGTATTAATGACAAAAATTACCCTATTAAATATGTGCTTAGTAAATGCCATATTAGTGTTTGAATCATTTGAAGAAGGAAAAACACACTGTTAAACACTGTTGTATGTTGACTCCGTTTTGGTTCTTAAGAAAAACATTGACTCATTGGATTTGGATATGGATATGAATCACCCACAGCTAAATTCAAAGTATTGCTAGATATTGAGAGAAAGAAAAAAGATAGTTTAACTCACAATTTTATGAAAAATATAAATACAAGTAATGATATTTTGATATGGATGAAAGAGACAGAACTGTACCTTACAGTTAATTAGCATTGACATGAACCTGACCTAAATGGATTTCTTTAAGAGCACTCCAAGACACAATATTTGTTTGACAGTAGTTGGACAAAGGAATTTGTCTAGTTAAAGCTGGATACTACCTTGCCATAAATTTGAAAGAATTTGATTATTTTTATTTTCTTGTTTTTATTATCTTCTTGTATGTTGAAACAAACTATCCTTTTTATAACTATTCATAAAGAAGTATAAATCATAGGATACTATTTTTTTTTGCAAATTAGGTTTTGGAATGAAAAAAAAGAGGCTCCAACTATTTTCTAATAGAATAATATCTTGCCTCAATAATTAAAAAAAGTTTATGTAAAGAGGATGATGGGTGTGTGCTGCTTATGGTAGACACATTGATCCAAATAGATGTTGAATTATAAATACTTAATTTAGGTTTTAAGGTCATGCTTCCAAGTTTTTATTGAGGTTTTCAATAAGAGTCTCTTCCTCACAAGTTATACCAGTAGAGCAATTTCAGGTGTCACTGTGTGTAAGAAGTGCTTTTACGCAACAATCCACAGTTTAACAGTGAAATATTTGTTTTTTCATAGGGAAATATTCTAATATACTTGGATAATATCTCTATTATGAATCGTGTCATGTACAAGTAACAATCTATTTTTTGTTCATTCATAGAAAATTGGATTAGTAATTATTCTTCAACCTGTTTGACTAACATTATTGATGTATTTCATACGAAAGATTTGGGAAACTGAAAAAAGAAAACTTTTTGTCAATTGAAGTTGTACGAAACTTAGATGCCATCTTCTTGTGGAAATGTAAGTGTGTTCTAGACATATTTTTTTGAAGTTAGAAGGTTGGGAGCTACAAGTTCATTGTGATTACTATTGAATAAAATCACACATCATTAATTGTTAATTAGTTAATTTAGTAGAAAACCTGATTTACTTTGACGATTACTTGGTCTGTATTTTATTATGTACATATACTAGGACAATATATTCTATTGCATGTTGATTGTGATATCAAATTCATATGACTATTTTGATTAGGCATGTTTTCCTTTAATTCGCCAATCTTTTAGAAGATGAAAGACAACAATATTTTGATCTTCACTAAAGTGGAATATAGATTGTGATAACCATCTCTTATAAATTAAAATGGTTGAAAGGCTTCTAATTATCTATATTAGGTGTGAAGCATTCGAAGTTTATACATCTGATTTATACATAGTTCTTAATTAATCTTTGATAATGAAACACATTAAAGTGGACTCTCACTTTTTACATGGCAGAATATTTTGTCCGTGTATATATTTAAAAACATTTATGAAGACGAGATTCTAACATTCTCTTTTGCAAGTTGGGCATTTTGATCCTTATGATCCAATTAGAGAGAGCATTTTGGTGGAAAATATTAATTTGTTACTATTGTGGTTATATAATTTTATACAAAATTTTAAATGTGTATAATTTATAACATTATTGATAATTTGGTTAGTTTTTCTAGGTTGTATTAGATCACAATTGAAGAACACATTGTTAACATTAAAATATTATTTTGAATGAGTGAGACATCCCGTGACTGTTAGAAAAGAACAAAGGCGATGAAGAGGAGAACCTGTGTGACAGGAAAAAAATTAAATAGAGATGGTCCCACAAAATTGATGATAAGAATTTACAATTAATTTTATCATGATTGAATGGGTATCAAATCATTTTATTACCCTTATACTTTCTAATATGCTATCTCTTAATCTCAAGAATTTAGTTGCTTATGTTAGAATGATTTTTCAATGAAATAAGTAGGCTATTTTGTTAGTCATGAAGTCATTTTACTTGTAACTTTGTTTAGCATAAAAGAGTTCTATGTGTGTTAAAAATAATTAGGTTATTTTATCATTTTTATGATTATTTTTCATGATACTTTTTTTTAGCACAAAAGGGTTGTGCTTATGTGTGTCAAAAAGAAACCTTGTAAATCGTATGATAAAATCTACACTTAGAATGTGTAAGTTTTGACATTCTGCATATTTGGCTCTAATAAAAAAAATTTGTAGTTTAAACAAAGAAATAAAATCAGCTTAGTTGATAAAACTTTATAACTTTCAAATGCAAAAATAAACATGCAAGATTAGTCGGTGTTCGTTTATAAATGTAGTTAGTTATTTTATCACACGAAAATTAGCTATGATTTGAATTGAAAATGATTATTAATGTGAAATGCAATATAATTAAATAAATAAATACAAAATTTTAAAAAATATTTATTATGAAATATAATAATTTTTAGGATTAAATATATTTTTTATCTTTATAATTTTACATAAAATTGATTTTCGTTTTTATTTTAAACTTTTATTTTTCTTATAGTAAGAAAACTCTTAAAATAAGTTATTATCATATTTTTTACATAATAAATAAATTTTCATGATATTAAAATATTTGATAGTTGGCATAATTAATATTATAATATAATTAATTCTAAAAATTTATGTTATATAAAAAAATATTGATAATGATTATTTTAATATTTTTGTTGTTGTAAATATCCATAATATCTTAAGTTTAGATTAGAGTAAAAACAACAATTTCATTTTCATGTGAAAGAAAAACATATTTATGTATAGTTTTTATTTGTATATGCAAATCCGGATTGAAAGTATAAGATTGAGTAAATGAAGAAAAGTAGAATCGTTATGCTCCTTGTCTGTATCCCTTGATTTAGAAACATTGGCAGTTCCACCTAAGTCAATAAAACTATTAACATTCCCTTTGAACCAAACTTAAAAGCTGTGATTTGGGAACACATTTTTCTCCATAACAACAGTGGACTTTGATTTCTCCATCTTGTCCAATATCAGCATAATATCAGCATATTGAGACATCCTTGTCACATTGTTTCTTTTTGGTTTTGGTTAAGGATTAATTAGTATATTATAATAATCAGAGATATGTGGTGCAATGCAGTATTCTTAGATAATGATGCAGTGTTACTTAAGATGGTAGTTAACTTGTTTTGTGGTCAAGAAAATAGAGTTGAGCTTAGGTTAACACCCTGCACAGTGAGTTGATAGGCAACTTTCTGTCCCTACCTAAAACATTACAGTGCCCCAATATGATGTGACCTTCTAGTTCCTCAATTACATGATTAGATAGATGAACTTGGTTCTCCTTCTTCTTCTTCATCTAACCTTTTAACTTTATCATTATTTTAATTCTCACCAATAAACTACTCCTATTCATCCTGCACGTGTTCATACAGTAATTTCAAATTTCAAACATCTACATTTATCACCCAAATAGGCTTAGTTAGGCATCAACCTCTCATCACTCCACTAACTTAACTCACACACTTACAATTAATCAAGAAATTGTTTCAGAAACGTGCTTTCTATGCACAGATGTGACGTTTGTCATACAACCACTAGTCACGACAAACAACAATACACAAAACGTCAACCACAAATTCATCTCTATCATTCACTTTTTACTTTCAACTCAAATATTTAAACAGCTTTTAATACATTATGAATAAATTTGTAGTAGAAATCACAAACAGTAATGATATCAGTTATGACTTCCATTATTTCTTCAAAATACATCATACAAAAAATAAAGAAATTTAAAGTGCGCTTCCTTTATTTTTTAACTGAGTTTTACCATCACTATGAATATTTTTTATTTTAATTCTATTTATATAAAAAAATATTATGTGTTTTTATTAACATTATAATTTTAGGAAATTTTTCAAAAATTATTCTGATTTTAATTTAATTAAAAGAAAACTTTTATGAAAAAATATTGTATATGTATATATATGTGTATCTTAATTGAATATTTTATTTTATTGTTTAACGTCATTGTTTGTTTATTTCTCCCAATTGAACTAGGGTATTTCTGCAGGCTACTGCGTCAGTATTTCAATCGGACGCGACGTGGGTAAGTAACTCCGTACAACTTCAATTCAACTATATATAAGATTTTAGCCAAGAAATAACATACCTGCATTGCAATTTAGTCAAGAAATAAGAAAAATATAATTTAAAAGTGAAAATGAACAACATTCAATATGCTTCTAATTTTAAATATACAGCATCATTACCATAAAATAATATGAATATTAATAAAAATATATAAAAATGAAAAAAATATCAGTCCTGAATATAAGAAGTGTGTTAAACATCACTTTTCGACTAAAAATATAACAAACCTATTTTAATATAACTTATAAGAAAAAACGTCACTTTTATTAATTAATAAGAGTTGGGCTGTCCCTAAATAGGTTATATTTATTTATTTATTTTAATAAAAAAATATAATTTATGAAGAAAATATATTTTAGGATGATGTGGTTGTACTGTAAACTTTTGGGAGTTAAAATGTTATTTTCAAGAAAGCAAAGATTAAGGTGTAGATAGTTTATTTGTGAGGATGTTAGTATCTATCTTGAGTTTAGCACATAAATAGTTTAACAATAGATAAAGATATTTTGTTTACTATATATAAAATCCTACTCATGAAGCAATCCTTTGAAACACTTCCCCTATTCAAGTTTTACCTAATGTTGTATTTGGTTGATGAGAAAAGACACCGCAAAATAAAAGATAAAAGCACCAGCAATGCCTTATTTCACGAATCCAAGTCTTTTATGTCAAATTCCCAATCACTTTGAAACCAACGTCTCACCACAGGGATTCGCTGAAATAAGTTTTTTAATTAATTTCGCTATAAAGTTCAATTACCTTCGGATTGTGTACAATTTTAACATGACAACGGAACACATACCAAATGATTGTATTTAACTCATTTTTCAGTAATCTAACTTAAATATATAATATACTACATTTATTTGTGCCGAAAAAAAATACTATGTTTATTTATGACAAACTAGTAATTGAATCCTTATATAGAAAACTTTATCAAATAATTTTTTATGTACAGAACATTGCCAAATTTAATTTGTGTCACCATTATATTTTACTCAACTTCATTTGGCATTTTTATATGCTGTAGATTCTTAATTTGATCTACCCATATAATGCACTTTTAATTTGTTTCCTATATATAAAAGATTAAAGTTAAGACTGTGTTATAGGTATGGAATTAATTTAAGGATCAGCTACAAGTATAGAAATTAAATTGCATATATGTGATACAATTATATGAATAAAAGAGTTATAACACTTCTAGAAAATTCATATATATATATATATATATATATATATATATATATATATATATATATTATATTCTTTTAAAAAATAATATAAAAAAATAT
>Ga0123342_1004063_pt1 | contig 22798 bp, 10 predicted proteins | sample Turbeawhitnodule_FD_89960 | JGI IMG/M metagenome (GOLD analysis project Ga0123342, IMG submission 89960) | Root nodule microbial communities of legume samples collected from Mexico - Turtle bean Mexico white nodule | ecosystem: Host-associated > Plants > Roots > Nodule | place: Mexico: Nepantla... | reverse complement strand
CCAACGCAATCCACAGGTTTCCCATAATAAGATTAACTGAAATAGGTGCATCCAGAATCTTAAAATGTTCAAAATGAGACCCAGGATCCATACAATCCACTGATCTTATTCCTAACCAGTTATGAAGTGTATTTTAACACGATCGATCGATCATCGAGACAGAAAAATTGAGTGTACCAACCAGTACATTGAGTATATTGATGCTAAGATTTCTACTCATTTGTGTGTACTCTAAATTTATTTATAAAATTATATTACTTTGACAATGAAATTTTGTGATAATACAATTCAATAATATACAAGGTTTACATTGTTGGTAAATAACGATAATATCAGTAACAAAATTTTTGAAAAACTGGCGTCATTAGTAATTTGATTATAGAGGTTAAGTGAGGGAAGCGTCATGTTAAATGAAGTTCGTATAATGATACTATAGGTGGTTGTTAACGCGCTTCTTGAATCTTGAACTTTTAGGTCTGTGCCTATATAATTTTTTATACAGCAAATGTTTTTAATAAATGATTTTTACTTTGATTTTCTTAGCCATTTTTTGTTTCAAAGTATTTTTGTTCCACGTGTTTCTAGCTTTGGCCAAGAGCTTCAAGATGGTTTAATTTTTTGGTATAATTCCTTCTACCAGTTAATAGATGTTTCAATTCTAAGAAAAATACTACTATATTAACTTTGGTTGCTCTACGAATTTCTACCTCATTTGCCTATCAAACAATGAAAATCATATTTCCTATAACACATTCCTAAACAATTTTTTTTAAAAATACATAAAAATACAATCTTATATATAAAATATAAAAATAAACGCGTTTCATCCAACAAACCCAAACTCATAAATGGGATCAACAACTAAAAGAAAAAACCAATATACGAAAAAATCAAAGAGTACGAAAAAGTACCAATCATTCCTAAAAATATCTTCTAAACTAACAAGTTAGACAAACAAATCAAAGAGTACCAATACACGAAAAAAACACCCTAGCTTAAATCCCAACACAGTTCAGTCCATTTTTTTCACTAAAACTACAAGTTTATCCTTCATCATTTATAACATTTTCTTTGTTTTCAAAATTTAAGCTCTCAAGCAAATTACTATTACTAAATTTTTTTTATTGTTTAACCACATAAAAGAGAACTTTTACAATAACAAAATAAGACGGTCAACCATTCATCTCTTGTATAGGACCAAACAAAATCCGCAACACTACATATAAAAAAATGTGATTAATTGATTCCTCATAACTGAGTTCGCAAAAAGCTATAAGTAGTTTGTTTAACCAACTTCTTAACAAGGTAATGTTAACTACATTTTGAATATTATAACTTCAATGAAAATACAATAAATTGTTTGGTAAATAAGATAACATCATTTTTAAGTACATGCATACATATTTCAAGAAAAATAATTAATTTTTGGCTATCAGCTACAAATATCTCAGAAAAAAAAAATAGCTCTCACCTTTGACTTGGTTGAAAAAACTATAAACTATTTATGATGATGGAGGAACATACATAAGAGTAACTAAGAGTGTAACAATGCAAGTTGATGTACTAATTGCATCTATTACTAAGAGAGTATGAAGTAATCATGATGGATGGCATTCAGAGCTGTGCAGATAGATAGTATAACAAAAGAAGAAAATAAACTTAACATAGTGCAACAATCATTATTTAAATTAATAAACTATCCGAGAGGTTATAACTTTTTTTTTAGTAAAGAAAGAAAAAAAAGGACAAACTGACTAGAGGCATCTGATGACATGGTATTCCGAAAAATCAGATTTTTTTTTAGTATAGATACAAAATGGACATATGCGGAAACAATAAGTAAATAATAGAAAATAGAGAAAAAAATTGTCACCGAAAACTTTTAATGTGAAAAACTTTCTCAATTTAAGAAGTAAAACTCATTTGCAAATGTTTCTACTAAGAAAGTAGGATTACAACATTGATTTATCTCATTTTCGGATGATAACACTTAATCTCACTCAACAAGGATGAAATACAATGTCTCTCTAACATCTCTCTAAGATTTTTAATATCACACTATGGTGAATATCTATTCTCTCATTTCTCCCTATGTTACTCTCTCCCTTTGTTTGTCTTTCTCTTCCTCACAAGTTTTTTTTTTATATAGAGAATGAGAGAAAAAAATTTCTTCTTAAATAAATAAATAATGAATAATTAATGTTTGTTACATTTTCAAGATACCTTAAAAACACGATCTTTAATTTTCTAGGTTGAACTTCAAAATTTAAAAAAAAAAACGATTCAAAAACTTTAAAATGTTAAATTACCAATATTTATTGATTAGGTCTTCCACTACAAAAGGATTCCAACAATAAATCCCCAACATCCCCTTATAAAAACATGGGGAGCTAGCATAGCAGGTGTGGAATTGTGTTCAACATTCTTAAGCATGACATGGATAAAGGAATATCATTCAAGGACCACCATTTTCCTTGGGGGGAAATAAATGCTCCCATCTTCTCCAAATACGCCTACCTCCTTCTCCCTTCTGTCATTATCATTTTGAATATGCTATTATGTCACTCATCACCTACCTAGTTACCACATACCATTAACTTCATACAACAAATTCATATAATATATATAGAAAATGTTAAGATTGTGAAGATTATCCATCACAAAATATCACTTATACGTTAAAAAGTAATGCATATAAAAACTGGGTTAATCACAGCTCATACAATTTAAAAAATGATAATAATTGAAAGCAAGTATTTGAATTGATAAGGTGTGTAAGAATTAAACGTGGGTATGTAGTTGAAGTATGAAGATATCAGTTATTTAGAAAGAAGGTACAATATTTTGGGCCAATGTGAGGCATCCACGGCTTCCCATTTCCTGCTTGAGTTAAAATATAGAAATAAATGAAGGGGACCACTGACGATTCCCTTTTGGTTGATGTTGAATTCTGAGTAAACAAAAATGTGCGACATGTCATGGGATTGGATTTGGAAGAGACCAACGTCACTGGGCTTGCGACCATTCATTCTTATCAAATGCATCAGATGCCAAAAACATCAAACCAAACCCCTTCTGGCTATGTTAAAGTTCCTGCAATGCGTTTTGTCATGTCTGTCAAATTTGAATCTGCTACACATAATCAATGAATGGCTCATCACCCATATGCTATGATTGTCCCTGTGTTGGTTTATCAGCAAGTACTGCAGATAAATGCATGTTTATAGCCTGTTAAAAAAATTAAGAGATCAGCAGAGAACCGAAAGATCTAGTCCTACATACACCACGTATCCACTTATTTTATTATATTTACCTAATTCTTGAATCATATTTAAAATAACAGAAAATGCTCAAAATACACTATATGAAACCATTATGTATTTCATATTTTTTCAGTTACTATTTTCAAAGTAATACTGTATATTATGATTGATAATGTAAAGCTTTTTTATATTAACATTGCATAAAATTTTAAAGAGAAATTCTAAACCAATTTTCTTATAAAAATTAATCATAGATAAGAAAATCTTTACTCGATAGAAATAGCTTCTAAAACAATCAAAGAACAGAGACATGAACAATTTTCCAAAATAAAAAAATGGTAGCATAACATATGCTAGCTTCAGTCAAAGAACCAAAAGCCAATTGTTACTAAAATCTAAGTGCCGAACAGTAATACTTTTGCACTCCTAATTTTTTATACCATCACTAATCCCCTCTTTTGTGATATTTCCTTTCGAAATTTTTTTAGCCTTTTCTCTATATTTTGTTAACCTAGACACCGGTGTGAAGATAGTATAGAGAAACACTATCCAACGACCGTTGGCAATTAGAAACTTCAATCAGTTGCTGGTTTATTTACGTTGATTCAAGAAAACCAGCGGTTTCTCGGGTGGTGATGACAGACAGATATTTCAGGTTACTCTCTGTAACCGGTGAAGCTTATTTGCCAGAAACAACGCATTTCACGTATTTAGTAATCAATTAGAAGAAATGAATGGCAAATCAATTTATCTTCCGCTTCCATTAAAAATTTCAAAAGTTATGAACATGGTACATTTGACTTATGACTGCCTTAACGTCTAAACTTGTACAGGGGCAACTACACATTCCAAAAAACTTAATCAACCCAAAAAAATTTGAATGAAATAAAAAGGGAAAGTGAGGGGAAAAAATTCAAGAGGATTGTATCTAAAATTAAATACACTAACTGCAACTACATATTACTTTATACACAACAGGCCATTCAAGTTAATAACATGGCCCCAGTTACTAGGTTAGTTGATGCACCCGGTTTAAACTCTTGGCTCCCTTGGCATACGTTTGCCATTTACTTTTACTATTCCAGTGCGTGTTTCCGAAAGCAGACAGTATATAAAATATTTTGCAATGAAAAACTCCTTCATTTAGTAAGCCTTATTTGTATTCTTTTTAGCACTTGTCCTCCGTAGTATTGAGAAGCCGTCAATTAAAGCCCGCAAATTTCATTTCTGCTTGATAATATGTTTGAATATCATGAATCATGAGCGCCTTGAACCATCAAAGTAATACGCTTAGCACTGTCCACACGAAAGCTGTCCCCTTTTAATGCAATCTGAGAGTAAAACCATATTAAAAATCAGGATCTTTTAGAAATTGAAACAAAAAGTCATAAACTTTTATATCATTTGTCAATTGTTAAAGCTTTAAGTTACCTCAGGGGAGCTATCAGAAGGAAACCACCGCAACAATGCACCAAGATGCACAACTGCAGGAATTAGCTTGAAGAGTAAAGGTGTAGTCACCTGCACTATTTCTGTTTGTGTAAGCTTCAAAATCTCTACAAATAGTTGAGAACTTAATACTCAAAACATGTCAAGATTACCCATAAAACTGGCTATAACATTCAAAACTGGCACAACAATTTTGCGTAGGAAAGCCCAATGTTTTTACTAGTGATAACTTCTTAAACTTCAATCAGATTTACTAGCAATCCCCTGCTTGTACATGTGTATGCAAACAGTTAAAATAAAGATGATCAACAAACAAAACTTATCTACCAAAAACACATAATGCGGTTTCACTTATTCAGGCTAGCTGGATGCTGTTGAAGCTAATGACTAGCATTGTGCCCATCAGCATGCTTTCAGGTGAAGGAATGTTTGTAATACTTTTCATTTAGTCCCAAATGTAGAGAAATCATACGAAAAAAATGACCACGGTTTGTGGGCTTGAAACAATAGTTTGCCAAAGTAGGAGCAACCTAATAATCCTATCCCGTACAAAGACCGTGAATTTATTATATGATAAAACAAAACTCTAGTGATATTAGGAAATTGCTTGTTCGAATCCATAAATGAACCGCACCAAGATTGTTAAAAGACCAGTATTTCAACATTGTTGTATGATCGATAATTACTAGTTTACTAGATATAAAAAAAAAAACAGTAGGAGCAACATTTTTATTCTATAAAATAGTGCAAGCGTACCAAACTAAGAGCTGTTGTTCCCAGGAGTAATAGATACAACTTTCCCTGCAGTAGGAATCAGACATTCAGTCCATGTATTTAGAAGTAACTGCAGAAACAACGCAATTACATTCACATTGCAAATGATAATACGCACTGCCAGATAACTGTATTTTTTTAATAAAACATATTTCCAATCTTTGTAATCTCTTCCTACAATGCAGAAAGATAAATTGCAGTCTTCATAAACACAAATTAACTGAAATTAATGTTTCGGAATGAAGTACATTACCTCAACTAAATGAAGATTTGAAGCACGGCTGAGAAGAACAAATGCAAATTCCCCAATTTGTGCCAGGGACATCCCAACCTACGCATGTGGAATAAACCTAAGGCTCTTCCGTCGATGAAATGTATGATGTAATGAACAGGCAGATGTAATTGTATTAACTGATGACATGTCTTACAAGAAGTGCAGTCTTGTTGTTGTATCCAAACCCCTTAACAACAAATGCAGCTACAATTGTTTTTATAATGAACACCAATATAACAGCTGCCAGTAAAATGTCAACATGATTCCAAAGGAAATGGACATGTATAAGCATCCCAATGCTGGCCAAGAACAGAGCAGCAAAAAAGTTGCGAATTGGCTCAACCTAAATATTAACAACCTTGAGTGAGCTCAAAACTAAAGCAAAACATGAGTCATCTCAAAATTTATGTGCTAGTGCTTCAAGAAGGTTCCTGAAATTCATTTGGGTGCCACCACCTTACAGGAATATATGATGAAAATACAAAGTCGTATCAAACATAATTTACAAACATCCCCATTCCACTAAACATGCTTAGCATGACAAAGAACTGAATACCCAAGAAAAAAAAATGATAAATACTGAGAAAATAATACTCCTCTTAAACCACAAGTTTACACCCAAGAACATAGTAAAACTAGTCACTACAAAGAACAGATACTAGAATAATTTCTTACTTGTTCAAGTGTGTGTTGACCAAGATCTGTAGTTGATATCATCACTCCCGCAGCAAAGGAACCTAGTTCAAGACTTAAACCCAGCTTATCACTACACTGAAATGAAACAACAAATATTAAAACATTTTGTTGAAGGCACACATGTTGTTTGGGCATTATAAATGTTATGTATGAATTAGTGTCAGGCATGCGTACATTTTTTTTTATTCATAGGAATTAAACACAGGTAGTAGGGAGTTTACAACAACTCATTGCCAGCTGAGCTAGACCCTCTTGGTTGGCATGCATGCATTTAAGCAACCCCTCGGATTGAGGGAAATAAATTTTGATGCATATTACACATCAATAGAAAACAACCACAGAGTCATCCAAGATTAAGGGCATTATACATTATAGATGATAAAACAGACAACTAAGATGACAAGGTTTGGCAAGCAATGAAAGATTACGACTTGATAGAAGACACACCCAAGCAACAAGTAGGCAGAATGCCACCGATGCCAATTGATAAAGTTCATTGGTCTGCACAGAAAAATAAAATAAAATAAGTTAAAAACTAATGCACAAACAAGCATTGAAGACCAGAGCAAAAGGTCTGTCTTCACCTGAGAGGATAAGCTTATCATTAGCTTAAGGAACCATGGCACACAAGTACGAGATAATATTGTCAAAATGGCCAAAAATGCAATTAAGGTCACCAACCTGAGACAACAGAATTAGTAAACCAGTAGGAATAAATGACTTAAACAAGCATACAACCAAGTATGATGAAGAAAGTTAATATCATCAGCACATGAAGTGAAGCTGCTGCCTTACGAAATTCAACTAGAAAATGGAGTATATGTTTGTTATTATGCAAGTAAAACACTAGTACTCACAAGTCTTTTATTTGAATTTAGATTGTTTCTGGGATAGAAATAAAAAATTTATGACATTCATCTGGTCCTCGTCTCATGGTCTCGTCAAAATGTCTTTGTCTCAAGAATGCAAGATGAACAAAAAGATTTATTCTATTCACAAGTTTGTTTTCTTCTTTCTCTTTTGTTGGTGTGCCTTTGGTAGGGACGAATTTTGTGTACTAATTTATACGCACTCCTTTCCACTAGCTCCTTTTTATGATTATAATTATTTTCTTTTTACAAAAGACTTTCAGGACAATTTTATCATAGTTGACAATAGTGAGATTAAAATAAGAAAAGATGAAGGCAATTTATGAACCACGGTGTTTCTCTTTATAAATTCACATATTGAGGCATTCAATAAGTGTAGTAGAACTTTATGTTAACATATCATGCTCAGTAACGGTGAAAAAGGGGCCAGATGGTCAAGTACACTAAAATTTCTCAATTCACTTGCATCTGCATCTTTAACTTATAACAAGAAAAGAATAAAAACTATGACCAGAATATCCTTTATAGATCACAAAATATATGTTGAATTCGGCACGATGGAAAGACACAATGAGAATATTATGTAGCTGCCTTGGGGAACCTTGGGGTTTAATATCATTTGTCATAGACCTTCATAAATTATGGGGAGAGAAGAAAAATGAGAAACAATTCATCCTACAATTAACTTACGACTTAGTCATGGATACTACTCCTTGAAGAACACCTGATGTTCCACCCAAAACAGGAAGCAGTGCAAAGAGCAAACCAACGGCACAATCCTGAAAAGAACCAATAAATTCAAACATTTCATCAGAAGACATGTGAGAAGAAAAATCTTAACAAGGAATATCAGTGTCATGTTCATTGATAGCATTCCTTTGCCTTTGCACTCTTTTTGCACAAGTAGCAGTAGCAATGCTTCAGTCATTCATATGCATTCATTAACACAAAAATAACAGGACATACCTGCAGTATCAGAGTTCCAATTGTAACCTGACCATGAAGGGCATTGACGCTATTCTTTTCCATTAAGAATTTCAAGACCTATGGATCAAAGTAGAAAAAGAAAACAAATTTAAAGTAAATAACAAAAATGTTAGAAAATCTGCTTTTAATATCTGTCAGAAAAGCTTTTCTTTGTTACCTATGGCTTCTACTAGCATTAGTACCTATAAGCCTAAATTTAGGTTGTACATTTTTTTTTTATCTGGGTGTAAGCCAATACAGATTGTGGATATATGATATTCTTCTCGGTGTTTTTGAGACACTCAAGCAATTCATTTGAATCTTTCATGCTCTCAACTGAGGAAATTATATACTTGAAGATAATGCTTTATCTAGACGTGACACCAAAGAAGTTTGATAACATCTAGAAAATAAGTGATCATAGAAAGAGCTTAGGCATTATAGCATTTTCATCAACAAGAAAAATCCGCTCAACTAATGCACAATAATTTCCCTACTGTTTCCTTCATAACATTCTAGCAATGATCTTCGTTCTTTTCTTGATGCAATAAATCTTCCTAAAGGAGAAAGAAAAGCAATACAACAGACAGATTCTCCTATACAAAAGGAAAAAAGAGCCAAAGAGTCAAAAAAGGGTGCACCAATTAATCTATTCATATCAGTAATCAATATTCCTTTAAGCAAAAGACAAACAAAGCATGATACAGAAGCCATAAACATGATCCCGTACCACACATAAGGGTAAAAGGACCCTTGGAAATGCAAGCAGTCCTCTCCAACTTAACAATCCCAATGAACATATGCATCTCAAATTCACCAAAAAATAAAGAAGCTTTTATCATTTCATTAGTTAATTTTTCTCAAGGTCTTATGCCACTGTCTATGAGCTATGACTATCATATGATCAAATAATCTATTCTCCTCCACTAAAGGCATCTATTTTGTCCTTAAAGTTTTGCTAGATTTGATCTGATACTGAAGCCTATTGTAACACTTTTTACCCTTAGGACCACCATCTTCGAACAAAAATACCTTTATTTCTCATATTTTCCATTGTCGAGCAATAATTAACACTTAGCTGAAAACTGTGACAGCTGTGTAGAAAATAGATATATGAACACCATCAAATCTAATCAATTGCAACCAGGCAATGATTGCAATAGTTTATTGCAATTATTAGGCTACTTAAAATACTATATGCCCGTGGTTAAATATTAAACAACATAAGAAGTTTATTGTCCAACAAAGCTGCAATCATACTTGAGATGGTATAATATAGAAAAGGGATACCAAAATCATGTTACAGTTTGTTCAGGAAATTACCACAGCTGTTGAAGACATGGATAAAAATGCACCTACAAATATTCCTTCAGATGATTTACCACCACATAACTGCAGGTAGGATTTAGGTGCATTTATAAGAAATTCATTGACACCAAAGTGGAATTTTTTTTTTGCAATAAATACTTCTAGAACTAAAAGGCATACTGAAGCTGTCATTCCACACAAGCACATAAATAAGAAAATTTGGAGTAGGCCTCCAAAGATAGCCACTGCTCGAACAACTCGAAGCTGCAAACATGAATATATATATTAAGTATGGCTGAGCTAAAAATATACAAGATCAAGCTAAAAGGAATAATGAGTGTAGAAGCCAACCTTCGTTGTTGAAAACTCTAAGCCCAATGCAAAGAGCAAAAAGATGACACCAAATTGAGCAACTGTCTCAACCTACAAGGAGTGGAAGCAATATGTAAGATTACTAGCAGTTAAAATAGATGACATTTGATTACTTCATTTCAATATGTCATATAGAAAGAGAGTATCCATGACACATCGTGATTCCATTCAATCAATGATCTTATTTTTGTAAATAATGTGGCTAACTAAAAGAAGGGAGGGGGTATTAGAGTACATAAAAGAACTATAAAGGAAACATACTTGGACCATTTCGCTAACAAAGCTCAAACCTCCTGGTCCTATGATTGATCCTGCTAGCAGATATCCAGTTATCACCTGCAAATTTGTATGTATGGACTACCCACTTTTAGAGGTCTATGGTAGAGATATCTACTGCAAACCATAAAGCAAGGTTTGTAATCAAACCGGTTGTCCAGCACAAGCAAAGGCAATGCCACCACAGGTTGCAGACACAATGACAACCACAAGATCTGATATCAATCTGAAAATATGGCATAAAAAGGATAAGCAGCCTGACTAGTCAGTAGTTGCTGGCACTCATACAAGTAATGTTATTAGAAAAAGAAAAGAGAGAAAAAATACGAACAGTAAGTAAACCTCAAGTCTAATTGAAGAATTGGATACTTTGACTTGGGATTGGATATGATAAAGACATTGTCCTGTAGTTGAAACAATTGGAAAATTACAAAAGATTAAATCCACTTCTGACAGTATTGGTAGGATTGAGTTCTTCATGCATATTGTGATGATGTGGTTGTAACAGAAATTATTTCAATGTTTGAAAGGCCTAAACATCAACCACTCGAATTAAACATACCTTTCGATCAATTAAAGTTGGCATATCGTCTGCCCTATTCTCATTATCCAAATTGAAAACATCTTGGAACTGAAATGACCTGAGAAGAAACTTAACAAATGTCATGATTCACAGTAAAGGCATTTGCATTAAATTTTTAAAAGCCGTTCCCTATTTCAGAAAAATCATTTGACTCTACAAGAAAGTGGTCCATACTTTTCTTCTTTGCTTTCATTTTTCTTGGGCATAACTCTGGCAACAGTTTCCAAAACAGCCTGATACATTGAAAAAATTATGATAAGGACCATAGATCACGATCTTTTCAAGTGAAAATAATAAGCCACATATGTAAAATCCCGTAAAAAACACATGTGATATTTATCAAAACAGAAGTGACACACACAGGTTCCCACCCTAAAATTCATTATCCTGGAGAATCTAAAACAAAATTTGACACGTCATAAGTAAAATCTGAAGAGTTATTATCAATTGAAAGGTGTGTCCTCGAATCAGCTTAATGTTTTTCTAATGAATTATCGTCCACAGGCTTATAGTGTTAGTTTTTCAGTTTGGAACTCCTTAAACGAACCATTTACTCCTTAAACAGTGCTTTGGAATGAGTGTAACATGGATGTATCGTGTATACGAGCATACTGTTAAGTGTTTTGGATTCTCGTCTGGAACCTCCAAACAGACTTTCAGATTTTTCAGGGGAGAAAACGGAGAAGCAAGAGTATTGGGTGGGTGTTTGATTATTTTTTGCACATGAGTCAATTGCAGTTCAACGTAAAAGCATGTGATAGTTTGAAGATTTCTAACCAAAATCCAAACACGCACAACTTCAGTTTGCATTGAATGAACTGTTTTCCAACAACACTGTTAAGTCCTGACAAGATTGAAATCTAGCCTAAAACAAGACACCTATACTACCTGAATTAGGTCGCTAGAATGCTACAGTCAATTGGCCCCCAGGGTTGCAAAAAATTGGAGACAATTAAATATATCATGTGAAAGCAATTCACTGCACACCTGCTGTTCAGTAACACTATTGTTGAAACCACCAGGATCGGTACCTGCAAAAGAGTCGGCAAAGTACACTGAGAGCATTCATTTGAAATAAACTTTCCACTACGCTACTCACACGTCGTCAATGATTCAACAAGTTCGTTACAACGTATCCATGTGAAAACATTTGGAAGTTAACAGCGTCTCATTGATTTTTCATCATAAAAGCCGAAAAAATTATAGAGCAAATTGCAGGATTCTGATCACAGTACACACGTTACTACGAGAAGGTTTTACAGAAAAGGCAAGTTAAATCCAGAAGCACAATGAGAATCAGGAAATTGCAGAAAAACGCATATGAAGAAGTGAAACGAAATTCGAATTGAGCGGCATTTTCGATAATTCACACAGCAACTACGATCCAACGAGTTTTCGGAATCGAATTATTCGAAAATATTTAGAAACGATTGAGCATTGAGAAGTTAAAGTGCGACAAGCTAGATCTGCGAACCTTCATTCTGCTCATTATCGGGGAACTCTCTTTCGAGAGCCCGATCAATCATGTCCGCGAAGCTATCATCGCCGGATCTCGCAAGCGAGGCATTGACGACGGAGCTTGCGTTTTTTCCGTGGAGGAGAGGCTCCGTCTCTGACTTGGCGTCAGCGGCGAGGAGAGAGAACGAGAATGTGGGAAGACAAAGAAGGAGATCACATAGAAGGAGAAGGTTGAGAGTCGCAGGTGATGTTAACCTCATCTCCCAGACTCGGAGAGAAGAGAGTTAGAGAGAGAGAAATGGAAGAGCGCTGAAACGAAACGACACCGCTGGCAGTTTAGCAGCACCGTCGTGTTTGGCGCGCGAATTGTTTCTCTTACGCGCAGAAAGATGCGACAGAGAAGTTGAGTGGGTTAGAGAGACGGGTAGAGTGCGAGTGGGAAAGTACCGAATGGTCCTCGAACAATGTTGTGAAAATTGAAAAAAGGAATTTCGAAATCGAACGCCACTTGCAATGCACAACGAGGCGCGTGTCTGTCACTGCAAAGCCGATATGCTTACTTTACTTCTGACTGACTCATGCATCGCAGCAAGGAACGTTGCCAACAATCTACGGACACGGCCAAAAAGCATGGGATTGAACTTTTGCTCACCTCACTTTATTTATTTCATATTAAAAAAAATTTATTTATTATTTTTTTATCGGTAATAAAAAATAAATAAATATGAATTATTTTAAGATGATCCAACTCTTATACATGAACTCAACCACCTTTCTCACTAGACTTATTTCCAAGTTTGCTTATACAGAACTCTCAGAGAAAACATCTGGAACAAACAATCATACAACTTAAATGAATATGTCATAAAATCATCCTCGTACAAATCAGCGGATCTAGACAACAATCAGAAAAGGAAAAATACACAAATTGTGACTTGGATGTAACACATGACCAAGTCTTTAATTGAACCAAAGCAAAAGTTTTCAGTACATCCACTACTCCCCTTTAAAAATTATCCTGTTTCTATGTTTCCAAATCTCGTTGACTACTGCGATCCAAATAACTTCACAAACCTCATTCACCAATGCAGGCACATTGTTCATCCTAAACTAGAAAAAATTTAATGACACATGTTCTGGACGTCCAATCATGCACAACAATGGTTTCACAATAATCAAAATCAAATAACAAATAGGTGTTAATCTCCTCCTCGACCCCACAAAAACTATACGGGAAACTTGCTACTCTGATCACACACCTTTCCAGATTAGTCTTAGTGGCTAACTTGTTTTCCCATTTATCATATATTTCGTCGTTTTGCATTCTTATCTTAAATAAATATTTAATTAGTAATTTAAAAATAGACAATAAATTAACATATATTTCATGTGTTAATATTATAACTTTTTAAACTATATGTGTATCCTTCTTTTTAATGTGAAAATTATTCTGGCCTGGCTTTTAATTTTAATGGGTCAAATTTTACATTTTTTATTTGAAAATATTGTTTTTGATAAGTTAAAAAGTACGAAAGTGTCCTTAAGAAATCGAAAGAATACAAATATTTGATAAGCTTAGTCTTAACTATTTAAATGAAAATGTACCCTTAAGATAGCAATAAATAATAATTCTCAAAGTATTTTTTATATGAAATATAATTATTATATTCAATAAAAATATTGTTAAAAGTTACTTTTCCTCCACAGTTTTTTTAAGTTTTTCTTTGTCTATAGGCTAAAAAACTCTTTTATTTTTAATATATAAACTAAATAAATTTTAATTTATTAGAATAAATTATCAATACTTAAAAATAATTTGTATATATGACCTACCATAATTGCAATTTTAAAAATTATTAAAATATGCAAAATCCATATAAATTTAACATGTAATATATATTTTAATCTTGAATATATATATATATATATATATCACATAATTAGTTAATCACCTAACCATGGTAAGAATGTCACACATGACGACACGTAATCGAACGATTCTTGACAACGAGTCCAAGGTTGACTAAGTCAATAGGGTTAATCCTTAATTAAGGGTTGTTTGGTGCAACTCTAGACATGAACCAACCTCCTAATCCGGCCCACCAATGAAAGCCCATTAAGATAATATAAATAGCACGCATTCCAATGAGAAAGGTACATCATTATTTACAGTACTCTTATATCCGAGTGCTAACACCCCGACTGACTTGAGCGTTTGAGTGTCTTCTACAGGTACCACCCCCGCCTGTGGAGCCCAAGAGGATGAAGGCGAAGTAGGAAGCTTGGAGAGCAAGTGACCAACCGAAGGTAGAGACAGGAAGAATCATTCTCTAGACCCCAAACCCGTTCGAAAACACTATCATTTTTAATACGTAAATTAAATAAATTTTAATTTATTAAAGTAAATTATCAATACTTAAAAATAATTTGTATATATGACCTACCATAATTGTAATTTTAAAAGTTATTAAAATATGCAAAATCCATATAAATTTAACATGTAATATATATTTTAATCTTGAATTATATATATATATATATATATCACATAATTATAAAACATTTTTACTTATCTATAGACTTATTCCAATTTTAAAACCTATAAAATTAGCTACTCGCATCATTACAACGTCGTAATGTTACAAATATGTTAAGAGTGGGTTAACTATTAAGTTTAATAAATAAAAATATACATCATTCATACATAAGAACATAATTATGGTCTAATTATCGAAGATTAGTATTAATTTTGAACTTAAATACTAATATTTGTTATAATATATTATTTATTTTAAATCTATCGTCCTCTAATATAGATTTCATGTAATAATCTCATATGATAAATATGATAAAGTAATTATTTTTATTTTTTAGTATAGTGGATTATTTACCTCTAATTTAATGTCAACAAAAATACTTTTCTTACCACATAATCCATTTATTTATCAAATTTATGATATATATTTATCCAAACATTTAACTTAATACTTATACCACATACCAACAACTTAATTAATAGTACATCCATAGTTACTACTTATAATTCATCATCATAGTAATGGTGACACTAATTTAGAAATCAATTTATTTTTTAGTTTCTAAAATGGTCTATAATTTAGTTACTATTACAACTAATTATTTTGATATCTAAAAATTAGTTTCTTGTAGCGATTACACCATATAAACAACTGAGTACTATATTCACAATTACTACTCATCATACTAATATCATTTTAATTATTACTCACAAAGCATAATATTCATTTTATTTTATGATTCATACATACAATTTTATCACAATAATACCATTCCAGTTATTATTCATATCCTTATTCATATCATCAAATCCATGAGATTCATATTTACTTTTTGTTTATTAATCACATATATGCATATATGCATCATCAATTTGTCACCTATAATAATTACAAATATATCCCTAACCCTAAAGTGAGACACTTAAGTGACAAATATTTTCAATATAGGAAAAATATTTTTACTCGAGCAACCTTATTTTATTTAAACAAAAATCAATTTAATTGTATTATTATAGTTTTTTTCTCAAGAAAAAAATGTTTGAACAAAATGACTTAGTGTAAGAATGATTAGTTACCAATTGAAATTCACTCGAACAAATAATTGAATTTCACTCGAACAAGTTGTTATTATATGAGAAAAATCAACTCAATTAACATATAATTATATTAGCTTGAAAAAAATTACAGAAAATAAAAATCTACCAAATTACTTAGCTTTTTCCTAAAATTTAAACAAATATTTAATATCAATTCTAACATGCAATGTAACTTTTCTATATAATTAACCAAACCAACAATTTCATTACTAATTCAAAATATAGTCTATCAAGTGTCAATTTAACCCAAAAATTAATACAATACAAAACTATAATTCAGTTCCAAATGAACTAATATTTTTCAAGTAGTTTAATTTAGTTCAAAATTAAACCATCACTACAAGAAAATCATGAAATAAAAATCAATTTTATAAATAAAAAATAATTAGTTGCTATAGTGACTAAATTAGAGACCATTTAGAAACTAAAAAAATTGATTTTTAAATTATCTTATATTATTGTTAAATGGTTTCTAAATTGGTATCTAATTAGCTACAAATATTTTTACTACCAAATTTAGAATCTAAATAATTGGTAGTTAAAACCTTGGTAGCTAATAATTAGATATCAATTTAAAAACTATTTATCAATAATAGAAATTAATTTATAAACCAAACTTTTTTTTAATCTCAAATTTAGTCACTATAACAATTAATTATTTTTTATCTAAAATTGATTTCTATTTCATGATTTTCTTATAATGAATGGTTAAATATGGTTTAACTCCTCTTACCTAAATTTTTTTTACTTCCCAATTAACAACAATCCAAAATTGGAGAAAATAGTTTAAAAATCCTTAACATCATAAAAAATCTAAACTACACCACTTCATCAACCAATTAAGTAACTGATTAAAATAAAACTAAATGACAAAAAACATTTTCAAATAGCCAAGCATGTCAAACCATGTAGTCCTCACAAATGAAAGCAAAAAAGAAAAGCTAAAAATAAATTAAAGTGAAGGGGAAAACTAAAACAAAATCTGACTATATATGATTGATTTATTTGAAACCACTTTACTAACATCAGATATTTGTTTAAAACAAAAAATAATAGCTTCAAAAGAAGACAAAATAGTATAAAGAAAAAGAATGTTTAAAGATATAGTAAATTTTATAAATAAATAATTAAATAGTTAAAATTATATTATACATAATTAAATATAAATTAGAAATTTAGCCTTCATTATTTTTAAAATTATAATAATAAAAGAATAGATGTGATTTATTATAAATATAAAATATAACTTTATATGAGTTATATTTTTTATGAAATTTAAGTATAATATAATCTATATATTTTTAAATTTTATTTATTACAAGTTTAAATTATGTCAAGTAAATGTATGTTGTGCATTTTGCAAGAAGAATGGCCACTAAGAATGTATTTTAAGTTGAAAAATCTCTAAAAAAAATAATGTATTTCCAATGGAAGAATACTTAGTTAATCTCTTATTGATTTATCACAAAATCATTCCAAAAAATATTCACATTTAATCTCATAAAACCTTAAACAATTAACTATATATTCTATTTATCCTGTAGGAAAAAAATAGTTAAAAAATCATTATTTCAATTTTTTAAGAAATTGTGAATTAATTTCCTATATATATTTTTAATAACGGACAAAGTAACAAAAATTAGAAATAAGATTGATTTTGTAAGATAAGTGTTTTTTTTCTTCTTATATGACAAGTTCTTCTATTCATAGTTTGACTATTAATAAAGAAAGACATTACTTACGAAGACACTAAACAATGAACAAGTTCATAGACATGGATGTTCATCGTATACAGTTTGAAGCTACTGAAAATAGATTCATTATTTTTATCCTCAGTGTCCTTAATTGCTATTGACTTTTAAATTATGATGCCGTATTTCAAGGTTTTATTCAAAAAACTAATACCATGGTTGCAGATACATGTGTATCGAAATGAAAGGACATTTTAATTGTATGATTTAGGAAGACATTTAATACAGAAAATATTTTCTGTATTTACAAAAATGATATTTGAAAAAAGAATATAAATATTCGTAATTATGATCTTTATGCTTCGGCAAAAATATATTCCAAAGTTTTATTATCTATTTTTTAACGTTTTTTATTTATTATTTGAGAATAATTATCTATAAAATAAAATTATGAAATTTTTATTTTACACTATGATAAGAAAATTATTAAATAAAAATTAATTATAAAAATATAAAATAATTTATTGTCATATTAATTAAGTTAAATATTATTTTATAATAATATTTAAAATAATTTAATTATTATTAAAAATTTATAAATTAGTTTCTAAATTGATATCTAACCTTAAATATCAAACTTTTAACTATTAACTATTTTAAATTCTAACTTAATTTTTAATTTTTAAATTAATTTATATAATATATATTTTTTATACATTACAAGAAAATTATTAAATAGTAAATAAATTTAAAAATAAAAAATAAATAGTTATTGTATTAACTAAATTAAATATTAATTAAATGATTAAAAAATTATTAATATTTAAAGTTATTTCTATTATTAATAAAAAATTATAAAATATAAATTAGTAAGTACTTAAAAAACACCTTGATAATACTAATTTATAATTTATTTTATAAATTTTTATTAATAGTAAAAATTATTTTAAATATCAATATTTTTTTTATTTTATAAAATAATTTCTAATTTAATTAAATAATAAATAATTATTTTAATCTTTAAAATTAATTTGTATTTAATGATTTTGTTATAGTGATATATGTTAATAAAATTAAATTTACTATTTACCTACCCATTTATATCATATCGTGAAAAAACAAATTGTTTATTTGCTCTCAAAAGTTTTAAAACTTTTTTTATATTATTATTAATTATCTAGCTAATTTTTGTTGGATCCTCGATAATTTATATAGTTTATATATATAAAAATGTACAAATAGGATCCAAAGGCGGCAAAATTTACCCAAACAAGCAGCCAAGATTCTTAATATATGTCAGTAGTCAGACTAATTATATTCGCAGTTCCTGTGGAGATTGAGCATCAAACTTTTGAAACCTGGTTCTTAATTCCTGTATTATAACTTCATTTTCTATGTGCGCCCTCCATGAGTTGCACCTAAAACTCTTTTAAATGAACATGTTTTGTCTTTAAGTTAGAAAAAACCAAAATTGTCTTGGAATAAATAATCTGATCCTGCAGTTATTATGTCATGCATGATGCATAGTCAAATCACCTAGAATGAAAGGTCTGAATAAAATAAACACTTGAGAGTGTGTGATTCATCGTAATCAGTAATATCATCATTCAGCCAAAACCGCCCACTGCTTAGCAAGTGTTTGGTTTAATATTCATTCCTCTTTATCCACTTGAGTTGTAGATTCTAGTGGAAAGTAAACGTTAGCTAAGATATTTGTGTGTAGAACAATAAAGTGGACTTAACTTAAGGGGAAGTTTTCGTTTGAGAAGAAAAGAACCCAAACTTTGTTTACAAGGGAAAATCTTTTGACCATTGACATAGAAGAGTAAAAGATGATCACCTCATAGCCTTTCCCTTGGAATATTTAATATATATTTACATATTTGTTTGCCCTATAAATACCCCATCTCTGTAACATTCCTTCAACAAAGAAACATTGAGTATCTGGTACAAAGATGGAGATCCCTACGATAGATTTTAGTGAGCTCAATGGGGACAAGAGGGGTGACACAATGGCCCTACTGCACAAAGCTTGTGAGCAAGGCTTCTTTATGGTATAGAAAATGAAAATGATGTTAGTCTCTTTGTTTTTCTTCTTCACCATTCTTTTAACACATTGGATATATATATGCAGGTTGAGAACCATGAAATTGAAACACGATTGATGGAGAAGGTGAAGCAGTTGATCAATAGATACTACGAGGAAAATCTGAAGGAAAGCTTCTACCAGTCTGAGACTGCAAAGAGGTTGGAGAAACAGGAGAATGCCTCTGATATAGATTGGGAAAGTTCCTTCTTCATTTGGCATCGCCCCACCTCTAGCATCAATCAAATTCCTAACATCTCTCAGGAACTTTGGTAACACAAGCAAGAACTTATTATTTAGTTTAAAACCATCTTAGTCTCATCAAATAAATCTTTTACATTAATGAAGTTTGAATAACATATCATATCACTTAAAGAAAGATCAGGATCAAGAACATATTAGTTCTAAACTATGTAATAACTTCTCCTTTCTAATTCACTTCCTTTTAGCTAAAAATGAAACCTGCCTGATAAACAAATGGTGGAGATCTCAAATCGATTATAAAATAGGATATTTCATTTTTTTTTTTTCAAATCTCACAGCTGGTTTTATAAGGTGTGCATCCACTTCCTAACATTAGAGATTCATTTAAAGTCTATTTTAACATGATTTTGTTGGGTCTCATCTCACCCGCTATCGGATCATATCACTTATAACAACTACTAGCTATCGGATCAGACCACTTATAACAACTACGAGTTGATAGTTTAGGTGTGAGGAGAGATTTTACAGACAAATGATTGAAGTGTACTTCTCAGAAATTGATATGTGCGTGTACTGAACTAATGCAGCCTCGCAATGGATGAGTACGTTGAACAACTCCTGAAGCTTGGAGAGAAGCTATCTGAGCTAATGAGCGAAAATCTTGGTTTGGAGAAGGATTACATGAAGAAAGCATTTTCTGGAAGTGATGGTCCTGCTGTGGGAACAAAAGTGGCCAAGTACCCTGAGTGTCCACGTCCAGAACTTGTGAGAGGACTGAGAGAGCACACAGATGCTGGTGGCATCATTCTACTGCTCCAAGATGACCAAGTGCCAGGTTTAGAATTCTTCAAAGATGGGAAATGGGTGAAGATTCCACCCTCCAAGAACAATGCCATTTTTGTGAACACAGGTGATCAAGTGGAAGTGTTGAGCAATGGGTCATATAAAAGTGTAATGCATAGGGTCATGCCTCACAAGAATGGAAGCAGAATCTCCATTGCCACCTTTTATAACCCGATTCCAGAAGCCATTATTTCACCAGCTCCTAAGCTCTTGTACCCAAGCAACTTCCTTTATGGGGACTATTTGAAGCTCTATGGCAGCACCAAGTTTGGTGAAAAGGGTCCTCGATTTGAATCCATGAAGAACATGACCAATGGGAGTGATAATAACAATGTTCTGGCTTGAAAAACTTGAAACTCAACAAGACCCTACCAGTATTTAACCCTTTGCAATAGCTGAAGCTACAACTCGTATTTACATTTGGCATACAAATATTATCTCTTTTCTTTCCTGTTTGGTGTATGGCTATGGCCGCTATAATATCTGTAAACGTGATATTTGATTCCATATATATAAAAAAGGTTAACGATATTTGATAATTTTAATTTTTTAGAAAAATAATACTTTTGACAATCTTTATTATTGTATAACTTTTAATATAATGAATTTATAAATATATATATTTATAATAAAAAATAAATTTAAAATTAAATGATATAAAAAATATTAAAATAATAATACTGGAGGTGTAATTGTATAAGAAAATATGAGTTTTTTTATGCAACCTAAGCTTTTTTTGTCTTTCCTTCTTTCCATTTTTTTGACTCAACTTTTTTTTTCTTAAACAAATAACATTTCACATCACTTTTTCTCTTCCTTCCACTTTACCACTCATTTCAATAATAAAATATTATATTTAATAAATATAAATAAAATAATAATATTCATGATTATTAAATGAAAGTATAAAAAAATATATCAAACATTTTTTTATTTTTTTTGTATGAACAGGTTCATGTATTATTAGTCTAAGCAAGCTAATTATGCTTGCATGCTGCTCCAATGGTTAATATTGGTTAACTAAAACTGTTTTCAAACGAAAAAAAAATAGAAATAAAACTCTTAAATTAATTAGAAATTATGCATATAAATTTTGTGATTTTTAATAAATTTATTTATCAATCAATGATAAAATGTATCCTATTAAAGAATATTTTGTTAACATTTTTCTTGAAGAAAATGAAGAATCAAATAAGTAAATTGAGATTTGAGAATATTAGAAGCATAATTAAACATGATACGAACTTAGCATATATTTTATTAGGAGTCCTCACAAGTAAGGTGGACAATCATGAGTAGATGTGCCATTTTTAAAATGATAATTTCAAGATTAAAAACACCTATCGAAAAAAAAAACCTAGATATTAGTATAACACACAGAATTAAAGGTGTAAAAATAGGTGATAATTTGTAAGTTAATTTGACTTATTATGAGTTTGAATCAAGTTAGGTTAAAAAAATTTTAAAAAAATAATTTTGGATTAAAATTGCTTAAATTCTCACTTAATCTTATAATTTGTTTTAAATTATATAATTTAAAGATATTAGAAACTGTTGGTTGACTATTTAAATATTTCAATGATATTATATATGAGGTCATTGATTAAAAAAATTTATTGATTGTTATTTTTTTAAAATTATTTTGTGAGTGGAAAACAGGATAATAAATATATAATGAAATCTTCCTTGTGCTAAATATGTAAAAGGAAAATTTAACAAAGACAAAAAGGGATAACAATAAAAAATTAGAAGAAAGAAACCATAGTTCTAAAAATGTTTCTACTAGTATAATAGTAAATAAAAAAACATTATAAACAAGTAACAAGAAATAACCCTTCCTAAGGATTATCTTGTTAGCTTTATTTTTTTATTATAACTGATCCTGCCGACAACTCGAGCGTGGAGGAATCGCTTCGTAGCTCTCTCTGTCCCGTCTACGCGACTGTGTTATCTGCAAAATCACCCTCAGAACCTTCTCTAGGATCTCCAAACGCGACCTGCAAAACACACAGACGACGCCTCTAGCGGCCGTTTGCACTCCGACGATCAAGT
>Ga0123342_1004062_pt1 | contig 22799 bp, 15 predicted proteins | sample Turbeawhitnodule_FD_89960 | JGI IMG/M metagenome (GOLD analysis project Ga0123342, IMG submission 89960) | Root nodule microbial communities of legume samples collected from Mexico - Turtle bean Mexico white nodule | ecosystem: Host-associated > Plants > Roots > Nodule | place: Mexico: Nepantla... | reverse complement strand
TAGACTTGGTTAATATCTTGCACATTTGAAGTTGGCGCCCGGAGGCGCAAATTTGAAGCACTGCAAAGTTTGTTTTTGTTATGTTTTGAGAAGATTTGTTTTAGGTGGAACTTGAAATTAAGCTAAGGTGAAGATTTGTTGATTTTGGCTTAATCCCAAGTCCCACATCGGTGGGTTCATTGTTTGGGAAGGAGGTTTAAGAGTTATAAATTAAACTCTCCTCCTTCACTGTTATATATCCCAATTTGTAATATTTTCTCTCATAATAATAAAAGTGAGTTGTATTTGTTGTGCTCGGAGATTAGGCTAAATTGGCACAACTCCGTTAACAATTTTCTGGTGTGTTTTTTTTTCTCTTTATTCCTTTTATTATTCCGCTTTATTTATTCAATATTATTTGTCGGATAAGTCTGTTAGGATTCTGTTTTAGTGGGAAAATTACCCGTTTTTCCCTAACAGGTAATTATCTAGGAATTTCTTTTGTGTAATTTACCTACAAATTCTGAACTTAACTATCTAGAGATCCATCTATTATTTATAGATTTTTATGCGCCTAATTACCTACATATATTTTCACACATAATTACTTATGGATCCATCCGTACATAATTACCTATAAATTTTTTCGTAAATAATTAGCTACAAATTCATTCGTACATACGTATATACAGAAATTACCTATAAAAATCTCCATATGAATTTAACTACAAATTTAAAATATCCATATATAATTGTTACCTACAAGAAATTTACCTACAAACTTTTTATAGATAATCCGTAAATAACTTTGATTTATCTTCGGATTATTTATATATACTAATTTCGACAGTGAATAACCATGATTTTTCTTATAATGCTTAACCAATTTCATCCATTTATTTAAGAATATTTATAAATAATAATTATGGTCGTTCAATTTGTAAGATAGTATAGTGTTAGTAGGTATGATCAAATGATCAACTATTAGATTTAACTAAAAAAAATATGTGTATTGAACTAGAGATATAGTTTTTTAAAACTGAACTAAGCTACAAAGCGGTTTAGATGACCAAGCCTAAATTAGTTTTAGATTTTTTGAACTATTTTCAATTGTTTTGAACTAAATTGTTTTATAAATTATTAGTAAACCTTATAAAACGAAATCATACTATTCTATAAATAATAACATATCGTATACTTGTTATGTTTGATAAAATTAAATATTTAAGATTAGTTAATAAATAGAATACATATTTGATAAATTTTATAAATATGTATGGTCTTTAATTTATTAAAAATTTAGTAAAAAGTCCTTCATTTTATCAAAAAATTCAATTTATATTAAACTTGCGCAACTAAATTTATTTCAACATGAGAATATTTTAAAAAAAAACTACAAAAGACCACGTACTAAAACCATGTATATAGCCTATAGCCTAATATGTGATGTCATGACTTTAATAAATAGACAAAAAGCAGATTAGTTGTCGAAAAGTTATCACGAAAAAAAAAACGATGTTACTGAATTGGTACAATCCTAGTGTGATTTGGATATTAATATTTATGCTTTATTTCTTATAAATTTAGTTCAAATTAAATGTGTTTTTCTACATTTGTATTTTTATAAAAATTTCACCACTACTTTAAAAATAAAATACTTTACTCGATTACTTAAACATTTTTCCATTAGTTATTATATTCCAATATAGAAAGTGAGGTATATTATATATAGATTTTTAAATCTGTGTAATATATGCAAATATTACAATAGTTATAAAGTAACATGAGCTAAAGTATAAAAATAACATATTACACTAGTTATTGCCTTTACTCATGTAATATGTTCATCATAGTCTCATCATATAGTAATATAAAATGATGTAAAAGAGAGACATCTTAGATAGATTATTATCTCAACCAATATAATATGTCATTTTTTTACATAATTTAATATGTCCCTCTTTTCCATTAACTTTTACCTTAATAGATGTATATTGTGTTTTTTTTATATTTCTTATTAGATTTATCTCTTTCCCAACCTATAATTGTAAACCACTTAACAAATCCCAGATTTCAAACAAAATAAATTTCAATATTTATCTATGCTAATAAATATCAAAACCTGTCCAAAAATTAAGTTAAGTACATGAAAAGCATTAAAACATAACTCAACCAATAATAACTACTAATACAAACTAAACTGGTTATATCAAATGACAATGGACCACACATAATTCTAAATCATAACACATACTAATTTATAATGCATAAAAAATGTCTTGTTCATTTTTGACAAAAAATTTCAATGGTTTTATGTTCAATGATTCGTAATCAGCAAAACATATATGTTATATTATAAAGCATCTTGTGAGTTGGATTTTGTGCTAACCAGTGTAAATCTTGCACTCTATGAAATATACCTTGTGAGCTTTCATTATTCTCTTTGTAGAGAGTTTTCTCATATTTTTTAAAGGTCTTGATCTCAGGGGGAAATTATAACTGATTATCTTGAAAGGTGTAAGAATCCTTATGTACATGAAAAAGTGTAGAATACTCGATGATCTGGAGAGGTGTAGAATACTCGATGACCTAGATAGTTGTAAGAATATTTGGTGACCTGCAGAGGTGTAAGAATACGTACCAGGAGAGGTGTAGAATATTTGTGTACTTGGAGAGATGTCTAATACTCATGTCAGTGGAGGCTCTTAAGCGAGTTGCTTAAGAGAATTGGACGTAGTCTTAATTGTAGGATGAACTAGTATAAATATGTGTCTACTTCTCTTTACTCTATATTATTCTAAATGCTACATTTGTTGGTTTGTTATTTTGTGATTTGAGTTCAGATTCCATTCAACCTCCTCCCCTTTTAAAGCTAATTGCTCCTTTAACATGTACTTATAGACAAGTTTCCTTTCATCACTCTCGATGTTGAGCCCTAAAGGTCTCAAAAAAAAGTTAGTATTCTAAAGTTTGGCCATAATCTTAACTTCATTCATTAACTCTACTAGACCTTGGTGTGAACTAACTTTTTATTTTAATTTTGTGTCCATCAACTAATCAACTAATGATCCTTGAAATTATTATCATATCAAATACATATAAAAATAATTTCAATTTAACTACGTGACTTTGATTAGTTATACACAAGACCACCCTCTCCCAACTTATTATCACAAGAGAATTTTTTGTTTTGTGGCAAGAATAATATATTTTCAAATTGAATATTTCAATCTCAATTATTTCCTTTCTTTCTTCTTTCTTGCCTTTGCCATATTTTCCCATTGCATTACCCCAATCTCAATTACCACTTCCTGTTGCTTTATTTTTCTTAGATGAAAATAAAATACATTTGAAGTTATAATCAATGTTGGTTTTATATGAAAGAAGATCAATAAAACAAGCACTACTAGATATATGATAAATACTAACATAAAAAATATCACTAATTTTTTTAATAATATTTTTTTAATGAAAATTAATATTATAAAATTTTTACTACAAATTTTTAGTAATTTTTTTTAACTAAGAAGTGACATTTTGAAAATGTTACTAAATTTTTTTAATAATATTTTTTCAATAAATATTACTAAATTTTTAATAAAGAGATGACATCTTAAAAATAAAAATGTTACTAAATCGTTTTAGAAATATTTAAGAAAAAAATAACATTATAAAAATGTTACTAAAAATATTTTGTAATTTTTTTCAATAAAGGGATAACATTTTTAAAATATTATTAAATCTTTTTAGTAATATTTTTTAATAAAAAAAGTGATATTTTAAATTTTTTATTAAAAGTGTTTAGTGATATCATTTTTCAATAAAGGTAACATTATAAAAATTTCACTAATATAGATATTTTGTAACATTTCAACTAATGTTACTAAATTATTTAATAGAAAATTTGTTTTATTACTATCAATAAGTGAGATTAGAAGAAATATCATCACAAATGTTATTTCAAAGGGATTGATGTTTGAAATAAATCTTCAAATGTTTCAATAACTAAATTAGATTCATAAAATTAATGGTGCTAGCTAAACTATGAAAATATATATCTCCTTCTCCTTGGATAAGTAACAGAATGACAATTGGGAAGGGAAAATACAATACAAATAAGATTTCTTGGATAAGTAACAGAATGACAATTGGGAAGGGAAAATACAATACAAATAAGATTTCTTAATTTACAATGCAGACATATTGTGAGAGCAAAATTCATACATTAATTCATTAGTAGACTATATCAGCATAGTATTGTATTAACACTAGGATAAAAAACTACCACTGACCATACAAATTTTCTATACAAATGAATGTTAGCATGCTTTGTAGGAGATAATAATACATACATGTTTGTTTCCAATAACCTAATACAGCATAATCACCAGTTAGATGTAGGAGGTTACCATTTTCTAAATCTACTTCTACAGTCCAAATGAACTTGCATAACTCGTTAATATACTTGGTTGAATTTCCTGCGAAATCAGACAGTCAAGGTTTTTTATTCATTCTAAACTGGAGTAAAATATATTAAGACAACATGATTTTGAACTTTATTTACGAAAAGGTAGAGTTTGTACCCATATAAAAAAATGTATATTATTGAGGGGTTATTAGATAGTAAAAATGAAGAATGAGAAACTATCCTTATATTATATAAAAAGACAAAGAGAAACATGCACACAATTCCAAGTATTTTATTTCTTTAAAATCAAAATATCAAAAATAGTTTATCAAACATCAAGAACAAGGGTTCATATTGTTGTATTTAGCATACTTCTACAATAGATTTGGGTCAAGTTTTCTAGATTTTTCCTCCATTTCATACAAAAAATAGTGTTTATTCATCAACTTTGTTTCTAATTATTTACAATAACTTAAAATTTTATATTCATACACACTGCCACAATAATGAAAACCAGAATGACCTTTGAATCATAGACTTTTCAGAGTATCAACCTATGTCCTCACCAAAGTTTAAAATACAGTAATTTCAGGAGTAGCTATCAGCATTAGTCAATGCACAATTTGACCAATGAAAACTTATATTAGTTATCAGCATGTCTTTCGTATCTCTTATGACATAAACCATTGTGATCCAAGCAAGTTTGAAGCAGCAAAATGCGTCCTAGGGCTCCAAATTTAGCAAATTGTCAGCCACACAAAGTACAAGTCAATAACAAATTCAAAACAAACAGACAAATATAGAGAAAACTCCAAATATGAATAAATTACACTAAGTTCTTGAGCTCAGTAATAAATATACAAGGTTAAAACATTGTGGAGATTTCAAACATTGTTAAAATAATGATTTCAAACTCATCAACATTAGTATATCAACTTTTTTTTAAAAGAACTAGAGGAAAGGTTTCACAAAATCATTATATTAACATCATATTCCTTATTTAACTTCTCTTTTTAATTCATTGGTGTGCTTACTCCTTTGCACTTCTTCAACTAATTTTTTTTTTTTTGCATATTTTTCTTGGCAAATAAACACATCATTCTCACTTTGTTTGATCTCTATTCCAATAAAATAATTCAAAAGACCAAGATTAATCATCTCAAAAGCCTACATCATTTCTTTTTTTTTGAACTCCAAAACCAACCTTATAATCTTTGATTACCAAAAGATCATCAACATAAAGGAAAATTAAAAGAAATTCATTTCCCTCAAGTTTAACATAAAGAGTGGAATTAGATAAGTCTTTTACAAATATGGCTACATTACATATTTGATAAATGTTTGACAACAACCTTGTGCTCTTTATTGAAGGTTCATCTTCTAATTCATTTTTACAATACTTTGTTCTTTGTTTCTTGAGTTGATCATCTTCAATATTTGTAAAAGATTTAATTGTTGCATGTGTATATTTCTAATTTTATTACTAATTTTTATTTAAAATAATGCACAACTCTAGTTATAATCATTTTTGACACTTAGAGGATGATACACTTTGTAAGTTTTTTAGATTGAATTTTATACTACAAAAATACTTATAATTCCATTCTTATCAAGTTCGTCATGCTTAACTCGTGGAACAAGCACAAAACAAACATAACCAAATTTATTAAGAAAGGTTTATATCCATACCAAGCCAAAAAAGAGTTTTATCTTTCAATGCCTTAGATGGAAGTTTATTTTGAACAAAAATTGTTGTGTTGTTACTTTTGCCTAAAATTGTTTAGGTAAATCCTTTTATAACATATCCTTTATTGACCTATTTCTTCTTTTACTAACTCCATTTGGTGTGAAGTGTATGAAGATTTACTGAGAAAATAAATTAAATTGTTACAACAACTTTGACTTTTCACCATTTTATGCCTAAATTTTAAAAGAAAAATTCAAAAATTCATGAAAAATCTTATATGAAAATAATAAGCAGAGACTACCTTGTATTAATGGTGTTCTCTAAGGTGCTACCTTATGAATTAACCACGTGTGTAAAAGGAAATCAATTCTCACCGACCAAGTGTGTAAGATAGACTTTCTAGTAAGCCTATTTCCCATGTGAAAGGCAGCTGTTTTTTTGGTCCCGAATGTGAACGCATCCAAAACAGCTGCCTCCGTTTTGGGCTTTTTTGTACAGGTGCCCAAATTACTATTTGCCCATCCCTCCCAAAAACAAAACAAAAAAGCCCGATAACATGTCTGCATAAATCAAATAAAAATCAATAAATAAATAGATACACGCAATCCCATTCGACACAATCATAAACACTTCTTTTTCCAATACATTGTATTGTGTTGTGTGTGGACTACGGAAAGAAACAAAATTGGTGAACCGACGTGTAGCTATTATGGTGTGATTAGTTGCGCACGTAAACCATAGTATGAATGATTAAGGTAGTTAAGTCAGTGACCGTTATGTATCTTTCATAATCCAAGCTTTCACACCTACTCACCTTCCCTTTCACATCTCTATAAATTCATCAATCCATGCTCCACCAAAGAATCATAATCCAAAAAACCTCATCAAAATTTCTCTGTTTACTTCTAAAATAGAGGCAAACATGTTGTCCAAAGGGTCCATCTCGATGAAGCTTTTGCTGCTTCTGCATTTGGCCATTCTCTGTGTTTCACAGGATTTTGATTTCTACTACTTTGTTCAGCAGGTTAGATTGTTTCTTTAAGGTTGCCGAAGGTCATTCATTAGATTGGTATTGTTTTTATTCATTTTCTTACTTCCAAATGTGTTTTTTTATCAGTGGCCAGGATCTTACTGTGACACACAGAACAGTTGCTGCTACCCAACCACTGGGAAACCCGCTGCAGATTTTGGCATTCATGGGCTGTGGCCTAATTACAAAGATGGCTCTTACCCGTCTAACTGTGATTCAAACAATCGTTTTCAGCCATCCCAGGTACTTTATTCCACTCCAATTGCTCACACCTTTGATTTTATCTTTATGCCGTTACATTCAGCAATCTCTTGTTCCCAAGCTCATTATTGTTTACTGATTTACAAATCTGGTTGGTCTAGTTCAGAATATTTTCAATCTACAAATAAATACTACCCATGTTGCAAGGATTACTTTTTCATTATCTTTTATTTCACCGTACTTGCTTACTTCTTTTGAGTCAAGATTACTTCTTTCCCCTAACGAATGACTTGATGAATAGGTTAAATATGTAATGCTTCAACCAATCTAATAAATTACTTATGGTGTCAGATATCAGATTTGACAAGCAGTTTGCAGAGAAATTGGCCCACTCTAGCATGCCCAAGTGGTAACGGGGTCCAATTCTGGACCCACGAATGGGAGAAACATGGCACTTGCTCCGAGTCACTCCTTAAGCAACATGACTATTTTGAAGCAGCTCTCGATCTGAAGCAGAGAGCCAACCTCCTCCGAGCTCTTACGAATGCGGGTACGTAATACATTATTGCTTGTTCAAAACTGGTTCAATGATTGCATATATAATTTTGTAATGTCATAGCAATGCTTTTATTAGTGTATATTATGACCGTGTCTCTGATAAACACGCATTTGGATTAAAGGGATACAACCAGATGGAGGGTTTTACAGTCTCAGCAGCATCAAGGGGGCTATAAAAGATGCAATTGGGTACACTCCATACATTGAGTGCAATGTGGATGCATCACGTAACAGCCAGCTTTACCAAGTTTATCTGTGTGTGGACACTTCAGGGTCTGGCTTCATCGAATGCCCTGTGTTCCCTAAAGGCAAATGTGGGTCCCAAGTTGAGTTCCCAACTTTCTAACACTTCTAGGAACCACTTGGTGTGTCAAGTGCACCTTCCCCTTCATGTCTGTTGCTGATATGATATTTGCATTTGTTTGCATTATAGTTTCTCTCATAGCAATTAATTCTAGTCCATGCTCTTCAATTGTAAGTGTGCTTTAGTCCATGCATGACTTGGTCAGGCAACTAAACCTTTATAATATTGAATACCAAGTTGAGGTAGATTATGCAGCTGAGAACCATGAAAAAATTATTGTTTTTGAAAGCACTGAGTATTAATCAAAATTTATTGTTATGTTATTATTTTCATTTTCGCTCTCCAAATATGTAAGACTTCATTTGCTTCCAATATTATACTGGTGGTGGGGAAGTATCACTAGCGATTTCCATGGATGTAAGTGGGCCAATAAAGAAAATTGCCTTTGGATAATGAGATTTTTTTTCTTTTCTTTATAATATAGAGTTACGTGTCAAAATGCACAAGTACTGAGTTGGAAGTCATTTCTTATTTTAGATTAAAATAATAATTTAATAATTTTATTTTATTTTAGCATTCTTGTGAAACAAATTGAAAAGTCACATAAATTTAAATTGTGTACTCTAATGGAGCAAATTTTTAATGAAAGAGATCAATGGTGGTGAAAAAGATTGGAATTAGGTGTGATTAAGTTTATACAAGTCACCGGTTAAACTATTTAAGTCTACGAGCGTTTTGGTAAAATAAGTCTTGCAGTGTTCATTAATTAAAATTTAATATTATTAATTGAATTAAACTGTTATAATTCTCATTTTCGAGATATTCTAATTGTTAAATTTTTAATTTAAAAATTTTCTGAATCAAATATATAGTTTATTTAAAACCTATTCAAATCTCCACCAGCAAGGTCAATTTCTCATTCTTAACTTTTAATGAAACTGATCTCATAATATTATTGTATTTAAACATATTTTCGAAGTGACGTGATATATTTGGAATTTTTATTGTGCTGATAAAAAAACTATAGATTATTACAAAAATAAGTTAACAAGTTAAATCGTCACAAATTTAATAACCGTTAAAGTTACGTTATTCCTCTCGTACTCATTCTGTTACTTTTTTAAGAGTTTTTTTTAAGAAAAAATATAATAAAATTTTTTAACTTCAATAAAATATAATAAATTTTCTACTTTATTTTTTTATCACATTTATAAATTAATTAATTGAAAAATATAAATAATGAAAAAGTAATTAATTTTATTTTTAATTTTACAATTAAAAAGAAATGACAAAAACACTTTAAAATAATTTAACACTTAAAAAGTAAGAGACAAAATTTTAAATTTTTATTATGAATTAATTATCATTTTTATGTTTTGTTTGTTTCCATTACTTACTTGTTCATGCACAAGAGAAAGTGTGAAAATAGGTGGCGAAGGAGGTAGGAGGTCTATTGACATGTTTCCTCCCAAAAGTAATGTGAAATGTTTAGAAAGACAAGTTGGTATTGGCAAATGTTTGTTGCTCTTTGTAAAACTCAAACACTTTGAATATAATTCATATTTTATGTGCTATAAACTAGGTGCAACTATCCTATGTGAAACACTAAGAGTCCATTTGGATTTAGGACATTGCGATTTTCTCTCGATTCTCAGGTTAATTGTGTGTTTGGTGGATTATTGCGATCTTCGAAATGTTCACTAAAATTTTCAAGTTGCATTTGTCTCGTATGAGAAAAATCTGAAGGTTCCACTTAATAAAAGTAAGTTAGGAAAATGTTATGACTTTCATATTTGAAATTTGGTAGTTGGCCTTTATGTGTAATGATTTTGTGACTTTTGGTAAAAGAAGGTCCCCTTCACCAATTGTTTTCATGTTTTTACAATTAGGCATTTTCTTCAGAGTTTTTTTTTTTCCAGTAGTTATGAATTGAGTATATTTCATAAAAAACACTAATGTTCTTGTGTTCTCACCAACATACTTGGGAATAGAACACCAGAAAATGAACCTTCCAATGTGATCTCACAAATCATCAAGCAAAAATATGATGAACCCAATCCTGCATGGAGGAAGGTTCGTTTTGAGCTCAGAGATAGATGATTTGGAGAGTTTAAGGAAATTTGAGTTATGATTACGTTTAAAATGTTATTTAATATTCTACAATGTTTGTTTTCTAATTGATTTTTCATGCAAAAAGAGTATAGGTGAGATCCAGAACAAGACCAACTCATTAGATCCATTTTTGATACAAAAGACTCTCATTCTTTAAAAATACTATGAATAAAGTTAGGCACATGATCAAGATAAGGGGACATGAGTTCTACAAAATTCCAAAATAAGAGTGTCATTGTCAAGGCAAATCGGGTTGTTGAGAAGAGAGCCTCAACCTACCGTGGTGGTTTCACATCTATAGCAGCTCACTTTGAGAAAATGGTAATATTATTTTTTTTATATTTAATTTAATTACAATATATTAGACTTAGTTATTCAATTATATATTTTCATTAATTTTATGTAGGTTAAGGAGTTTGAACGACAACCAACTTCTTGAGAGGTTGTGGAGAGAACGAAGAAATTGAAGATTGGAGAATGGGTCAATGACAAGACCTGCAACCTTGCGGTATGTTTAAACTTTAATTTATAATTTAATTTTTACTATATGTTTTCTTCTCAATAATCAACTTGATTCCATTTTCAGGAGAAATATAAGCAACATCGAGAAAAAGCCCAAGAACAGTAGATGCTTGAAGGCTCATCTTTGCAAAACTCTCATGTTGCCTCCATTGATGATAATGAAATATACATTTATGTCGTTGGAGGTGGAAATAAAAAAGGGAATGTATATGGACTTGTTGTATCGAGCAAAACGTTTAATAGTTCTACAAGTGCTCACTCTGCTACAAGCGAAGCTCCAGTAGTCCATCAAATAGGAGAAATGCATGAGACTATTCAAAAGCTAAATGTTGAACAAATGACAAAAGATGTCAAGGATAAGCCATCGAATAGCCTCCAGGTCTCCAATTTAGCCTCCAAGTCTCCAATTTAGCCAGCGAATTAGCCACCACAACTTATTTAGTTTTAATTAATTATTTCAATCTATTAGCGATAAAAAATCATGTTCGTTATCACTTTATACTTCAGCGACAAATTTAGAAACTGAATTCCCATCTACAATCGGTCACTAATTTGGCCTTGAAATTTTGGTGAGCAAAATTTCTGCGACGGAGTAGCAATCAAAATTTTAGTTGCGAAATTGCGACCAATTTATCATTCGATCTTTAAATGCTTTGTGACTAGGATTTTCGCTTCCATATTTATTTGGTAGTTATTTCGGTCGCAAATGTACTTAGCAACCAATTTTTGTGGTCGCTAAAAATGTTTTTTTTTTGTAGTGAAAAATATTAATTTGCTACTTTAACATAATACAAATGATATTAACAAATAACACTTGCACAAGTCAGACTCTTTCTTCCTTGAGGGCTTTTTAAATATGTACAATTAGAGACTAATATTTGATCCAATCCGAAATTTGAATTGACAATGTAAGCTCTCCAAACATCCATGGTTTTGTTTGTGACCTTTTGATGAGTGTGTGAATAAAGAGTCTTAAATAAAGAAATGTTTGTAGAATAAAGTTTATTTGCATTTAATTTTAGAAATAAGAATTTACTTTTATGTGTAAAATAGATGCAAACAATAATTTTGTATTTGGATCTATTAAGTCCAATAAGCTAACAAGGGTGAATATTGGAGGGTTGAAAAGCAAAGACTATTTAGAAGCCAATCAAGGCATGGAAGCCCAATGTGAATCCCAACCAAACGTGTAAGTCAAAGCCAAAGAAAAGTTAAGGGAAAAACTAGGTAAGGCAATACGAATGATAAATAAACACATTCTCGGATGTATTGGATCAATTTGTCCCGATTTTAACAAAAAATCTTCATAATGACGAGGTATGAGCATGAGTATGGGTAATATCTGATTTTTAAATTAGGTATAGTAATGATGATGCACATATTCACCTCGTCCCCTCAATTCGTTCCTATACACATCCACATCCTTATATATGTCGATGTTTTAAATTACTAACATACTCATAGTTTAATAGGTAACATAACAAATTCATCTTCATTATTCTCTCTTTCCCTTAGTTTAATTTCATTTGGAAAATCCTTATTTCTTTCTTTTCCACACAATTTATTATTCTCTCTCTCAAGTGTTGTTCAACTTCTTCAATATTTACAAAGTTCACTCTGGTTCTTAATTACAAGCAAACATATTAACCTGAAATGGATTACAAGTTACGAACAAGAGGTCCCACAAGAATGACTCATGTGAATCAACAGTCATAATATTATAATCGTAACTCGTTATATCTCCTTGATTGTATGATCGTAAAATGAAAACTATTGTCATATCCTAATATTATAACAAAAAAAACTGTTAAGTCTTTTCAATGAGTCATTTGACACAACTAACAATTATTGTAACCTCTCTTACATCTTCTCACAACTCTTCATCACCAGTAACTCCTCAAACCTCAGTATATCTTTATAAATAAAAAGATATCAACAAAAAATATGAAAATTTTCTTTCAAAGATCAACATTTTACTCAAATGTTTTTCACAACTTATCAAGCTCTCGTGTATAATTGAGAAAATCTGGATCAAAGATATAATTTTTGTTTCATAAGCCTCTTGATATTCTCCTCCAGATTTTTTTTGGGGGTGTTTAATGTACTATTTGACATTAAAATACTGTTAGTCACCTTACACGATCTTCCGACAATGACATTACATGCCTAATAGCACACGCTAATGATGTATTAAGACTCTTGGATCAAGTTGATCTAAATATAGAAATAATATTAAAATATTATAAATATATTGACATTTTCAAATAAACATTATTCATTAATTACACACTTATTACACAATTAATATTCTTTTGATGACTTGAATGTTAAATTGTCTTTCCATACACTCTACCCTACCCATAGAAAATAATACGAAAACTGAGAAGTGCATGTTTTTGTCTGGGTAGAAAATAAGAACATATAAAATGACAGTTAGTGAAAGAAAATATTCTTTCTTATAAAATCGTTTTAGCCTTTTTAAGAAAAAAATTATTTTAGTAAAGCTCTCTTATGTTAACTGTGACTAAAAGATTTTGAGTGTTAAATTCAAAATCAAACTTTGTAATATTATTTTATTTAATTTTTTTCTAATGGTCTCATAATTTAAATATTAATATTAATTTTTAATTGAAGTTTCTTTGAAATTAAAGTTATTAAAATCTTATCTACAATTTATTATGTAAAAAAAAACGATAAAATATGGCTGTGCTCATTTTTAAAAAATAATTAATTTGTTGAAGACAACAAAAATACCCGACCATGGTAACGGCTATTTACAGTAACATTCAATGAATAATTCTAAATCAAAAGATAAAAATCATAAAATAAAATTTCCAAAAACAAAATGCCCAATCCAATAATTAGACAGCAAAGACTAAAAAGATAACAAAAAATGGAAGAAAAAAAAAGTTTGTTTAGCTGTCTTCAACTAAACATGAAGGTAGGACCAATATTAGTTTTTAAATAATTTATTTAAAATTAATTTATTCACGAGATAAAATTAATTTATATATGTATATATATATATTAAACTATAAATATTTTATATATTTTTTAATTTTATTTATTAATTTATATAGATATTACAAATTTTGAAGAGCTTAAAGAGAGAAGAAGGTTGAAAAGTCCTAAGATGTCCGGTGTGGTTGGTCCCGAACCCGATCCGGGAGAACGGGTCGTTTACGCGGCAACGCAAGACGCCAACGATAACACAATTTCCTCATCTTTTTCAAAAAGACCATAATGGTCTTTTCAATGTTCCAAACTTGCAAATATTAAAAAATGGCGAGAGAAAGCTAAGACCATGAGCAACACCTCCTTCCCTGTATATTCGCCCAACGCCATTTAACACACGCACACACTCTCTCTCTCTTCCCCCTTTCTCGCTCAACCCTCTCTCTCTATTTCTTACAAATTCTCCTTTTTCTCCGGCGAGTCTCAGATACCCTCATTTACTCGGGATCCGCCGATTCACTTCGCGATCCCGGGGTTTTTCTCGAACCCGTTCCGCTTCTCCTTTCTCTCCCTTTTTTTTTGTTTTGATTTTTTTTTTTAAATTTTGAAAAAAAATAAAAAAAAAGGATCAATGAGCGATCATCTGGTGCTGTTCGTGGACCGTCTGGTACGGCCCGTGCCGGTGGTGGAGCCGCTGGCCCAGCACCCGGTCCAGCCCTCCCCCGAGCCCTCGACCCCCGTCGATGAGGCCGCGGCAGGCCCCTCCGGCCCCGCTTCGGTGGCCCAGGACGACAGCGACGACGAGGACTCGCTGCTGCTGCCCTTGGCGGAGTGTCGCATTTGCCAAGAGGAGGATAGCATCAACAATTTAGAAACGCCCTGCTCCTGCAGCGGTAGTCTTAAGGTACGCACACGGATTCCGATTAATAATTTTTTTTAAATTAACGTCTTTTTATGAAACAAACAATGTTATTATGATTATGAAGCTATGATGATCCAATTGGGTCTTTTTACTATTGAGAGGTCAGAGCAATTTTCATGGTGGCCATATGTATTATGAATCTGTTTGGCAAGTAATTGGTTCCGTGGATGCGAAGAATAATGGGGAACAATGTTGTTTGTGTGGCATCATTGGTTTCTTTTGTATTATGTACGCTTTCGTTTCTGTCTTTCTCTCGATAATTTGATATCCGTTGGGATTTTTTCCGCAGTATGCTCATAGAAAGTGCGTGCAGCATTGGTGTAATGAGAAAGGAGACATAATTTGTGAGATTTGTCACAAGGTATGATTCTTTTACATGCGATTTTCTCATCTAGGGGAATTTTGCCTTTTCAATTTTTGTATGGTGGTTAAATTATGGTAATGCTCATGCGTTATTTTAACTGGTAACCTTTATTGAAGAATACTTTTGTGCTATGGTGTCTCTGGATTGATCTGTGTGTGTGTACTGAGTTTGTTTCAATTTTGTTCATGTAATTCTCAGTCGTATGAACCTGGTTATACTGCACCACCACCTCGTCCTCCGCCTGAAGAAACTACCATTGATATAGGGTAAGCTTAAAGTTTCTTCTTTGGAAGTCTCTAAGTTTTTTGGTTTTGTGTATAAACGATCCATTTTTGTGTTTCAAACTCTTCTCACTTGTGAATTATGATCATTTTTGCAGTGGAGGCTGGACAATCTCTGGCATGCCATTGGATTTGCGTGACCCCCGCCTCTTGGCAATTGCAGAGGCAGAACGTCAATTCTTGGAAGCTGAATATGATGGATATGCTGCTTCAAATGCCAGTGGAGCTGCATTTTGTCGTTCAGTTGCTCTGATTGTAAGACACATTAATCTTGAAATCCTTTTTAACGAATTGTTTGTAGATTTAAAGTCATATGTATGGCCATGTTGTTTGACACTTGACAGTTGATATTAGAGCCCCAGAAGTATAAACCTTTAGGCATTTTTGTTCGGAATTTTAAGGAAATCCATTGTACTTGCTAATTATCTTTGGGTTCTTGATGCACATTGACTACGCAAGTACTTTTGCTTATTTGTTTGGAAGATTAAGGAAATCAATATTTCTTTGGTATGATCTTTAGGGTTTATATTCATAATTGATTATGCTAATAGTTGGACATAATTTTAATCCAATCCATTCTATTTGATTCAGTTAATGGCCCTTTTACTTTTGAGGCATGCACTTTCTGTCACGGATGCTGATGCTGAAGATGATCCTTCTACTTTTTTCTCTGTGAGTAACTTTAGTTCATTTTGTATAAGTGGTTCATTTCATACAGAAATTGTATTGCCTAAATATGTTGTCCACGGTAACTTATTAAATGACCATTTTCTACAGCTTTTCTTGCTTCGAGCTGCTGGTTTTCTTTTACCTTGCTATATCATGGCCTGGGCAATCAGTATTCTGCAACGCCGGCGACAAAGACAAGTAAGTTTCAGTCCCAATTCTGACTCATCTTTGTTTCTATTTTTCTAATTTAGTGTTGGTATTTGTTTTCAATATGCTTTTGGGCTTCCATTTTGCTCATTTCTCTTGGTCATGTTGCTGAGAAACTGTAAAGCACGCAGATGAATTAGTTGTTATGTTCTAGGAAAGTCTCATTGTTTTCATGTTATGGTGAAACAGGAGGCTGCAGCACTAGCAGCAACTCAAGTTGCTTTTGTTCTACAATCTGAACAACGTAGGGGTCTGCAGTTTGCCATAGCACAAGGACCAACAATGAACACACACCAGGAACAAGTGTAGTTTGATGGCAGCATTTGTATCACTGGCGTGTTTACCATGGAAAGAAGGCTTTGTTGTTATGCCATGCATTTTTACTCATGATTTTCTAAGCTCTAATGTATCTATTCACTCTGACTTGAACAACTTTGAGATGGTGCTTAACATTTTTGGAAGCATAAACCTTCGAAAAGAACATCTCATTTTGTTATATTGGGAGTTCAAGTCTTTGAAAGTTGTAGCAGTGTTACTACTAGTAAATTTTTCGAGTTACTCCATATCGATAATGTTGTGCCTGTGCCTGTTTTTCTGCTCTTGTTTTTCTCCTCCGTGATAATTATAACTGAAGCAATCAAAAGAAAACGATGGAAGCAGACAAAATTTTGAATCTCTCTTTGGTAATTGGTGATTGTTGGCTTTCTATCCTTTCTGCATTGTTTCCAGATGTAATAGCGATACTCGTTATAAGTAGTTTCTATTGAAATGCAACCAGCAAATTGATCATTGATGAGTAACTTTAAACTTATAATAAAAGATATTCTTAGCTTAAAGGGTGATAAAAATGATTCTCAGTTTAGCAGCTTCAAAATAATCATTATTCTTTATTACAATCTAACCTTAATTTGAAAGAGTGCACTAATCACTCAAGGGTAATTCACTTCCTGCAAAATAAAGTAAGGTATGAGGGTAGTGGACGGGCAAACGCTTATTGTATTTTAAATGACTTAGAAAACCAAAAACTGAAAATTTAGAACTAGTCCAAACATGGCATAATTATTGGTTATCTCAAATCTCTATTTTCATCCTTTTTATGTATCTTTTTTTCAAACTTGATTTTTTTGGTTATGGTATTTCTTTTTTTATTGATTGTGTTATCAAGTTGGGCTTAGATAATTAAATTGCGAATATTCAGTAATTGACAATGAGATTTTGTGACAAAACTAAATGGTAGTTCATCCTTTTCTTTCCACAGTTTCTATCAAGTCGAGTCTTTTAGCTCTTCTCATAGACCAGCTTTCAACAGTGCATCCTCAAAAAACCATTTAGAATCATTAAATTGGTCTTCACTAAATGAACACAACCACATTCCCTGTCTTTCTGTCATAAATCCATTTGGTCTGTCTAAGAATGCAAATGAAGAAAGTAGTTTTTCAAAGTGTTTCTCTCTCTCATTGGCATATGAAAAAGTAAAAGATGAGAATGAAACTGCGCTTTATTTTCCCCTTTTCCAAACATGGCAGTATAGAAATTAGATAGAAGAACAATTAATACACAAGAAATACAATTAAATTTATAACAAACATAAATGTATAATTAAATGACAATGGAAGAGATTGGTTTACACGTATCAAACAAACAAATATGACCACCACTTTATTAGAAATAAATCTTTTATATATAGTCAAAGAATGACATCATCTAATAAGAAAATATCTAAAACTTGTGGTGTTGACTACATAGGGAGAAAATGAAATGAAAAAGAAGTAAAAGAAAAAATCGAGTCTTGTATATGACTGACATCCAACTTTTCTTTTGCGTGTTTTGGTCAATCTTTTTTATACAAGACTGACATGTTAGATATTCAAGAATAACATGCCAATTAAATTACTGATCCTTTATCTTTAATATGTAATCTATAAACATTAATAATAGAAAATGATTTTTGTACACACTTTTATCCTTTTTACCTATTTTATCGTTATGTTTTCTGATTAATTTTTTAGATTATATAATCTATAAGAAATTATTAATAATACTTTTTTACATATTTTATTGCAGTTTTACTTTTCTATGTTTGGAGAATTATTTTTCATTGTAATAATAGTTATACTGATTCTTTTAATTATACTTTTATTTTTTATTATTATAAAAAATTTGGAATAGAAGTGTTGTGGTTTATGTTGTTTTTACTAGTCTCGATTCTATTAATATATAACAATTAATAGTAACATGTAATTTTTTTATGTGTATATATTTGGTTATCTCTTTTTCTATCTTTTACATGTTTATATTTTGGCAAATTATTCTTCTACCTCCGTTCCTTTTTTATCTCGATTTCAACATTTTTAAAAATTTTAAATAATCCAAATGAAACATAATCTCGTACTTTTCTTCTAGTCACAACACTTTCATTTTTTTTTTTTCAGTTGAACACTTCCATTTTTCTTCAGTCGTAACATTTTTATTTTTCTTCAGTCGCAATGTTTGAAAGAGCATTTTCATCGTTTCAGTGCGTGATAGCTTTGACGAGAAGATTTTTTGTATTTGACGTTTACCGGTACAATCATTTAAGAATGAAGAAGAAAACACCACACTTTTCACCATACCTAAAAGGATATTATTGAAATTAAAAAAGTATAAATATATAGTGAAAAATATGGAAATGTAAAGAGATTTTGCTTTATATTTTTAAGAGTCGTTTTAGTTTAGTTTATATGAGTGGTGAAAAAATGAATTAGTTTGACCCAATGGCAATCAAGTGGGTGAGCTGGTCTATCATGGTCAGGTAGGTTAAAAGTTTTAATTTTCAATTTTTTTAATTGTGTTTTGTATTTTAAATATATATATATATATATATATTAATTAAAGACACACTTAATCATAATCATGTAAATGATTTTTAAAATTTAAATTAATTAATTAATATTTCTCGTGAGATAATTTAAAAATAATTATTTTTAAATATTAAATTATTTTATTATAATTAATAATTCAAACTAAGTTTTAAATTTTAATGATTAAGTTACATTAATGTTACATGTTTACACTTTTTCAAATAATATAATTTGAACCAACTAATGATCTAACTTATCATGATTTACTTTGTTACCACTAACTTCTACAATATCAAAAAGTGTTATAGGAAACTATTATCTTGAATGATTGAAAATATTTTATTATATAATTATAAAAATTAATAAAAATAAAATTATTTCTGGTTATTTTTTAATAATTTATGACAATTTTACCTTTTATCTGTACAAAAATATACATTTTTTCATAAATTATTAGAGATTGTAATGTGGGGCGGGTCATGTTGGTCTGACCTGCAGTCCGCGCGAGTCAATAACGGGATGGGTTGACCCTCATAAATAAAAAAATAATTATTATTTTTGTAAATGAAATATATTCACAGTGTGACCTTTATTTTATTTTATTTTATTTTAAAAAAATGAATTTAATGTACTAAAAAAAGAATGTTCTAGTTTAATCATCTAAAAGAGTTAATATTAAGAATAACAGTAAATTTAGTTTTAAGTAAAGTCTTATATTTAAATTTTGTTAATAAAAAAGTAATATAAAGAAGAGATTTCAATAGGATAGTTAAAAAATTAGTCATCTTCATTAAAGTATTTTATAGCAAAACTTTGAGAATATACTCTTATACACTTACATACATATATAGGAAAAAAATAGATGCAAAACAAAACTTTAATTAATTTTTAATCAAGCATTCTAACAACCCTCACACATGAATTTATATTTTTATCTTAATTGAATGAATTGAAACAAGAATAAAATTTTAACTTTTCAGTAGTAGGAATAAGTTTTTTTTATAATTAATGAAATTTTAAATTTTAAAAAAAATATTTATTTTATACGGGACGAACCAATGAAATTAACCCACACTTCTGACGCAGGACGAGTCAACCGACCTGTATTTTACGGACCACACACGGGATAGGTCTATACGAAACGTATTAGCCCGCATTGCCACCCCTATAAATTATATGGAATTGTAAAGTCATATAAAAATTATGAAGTTATATAAAGTTATGTAGTCCTGTATAAAATTTATATAAAAATATATTATATTATTTGTCATACAAATTATAAAATCATATATATATATATAATCATATATATTTATATATATATATGAAATTCTATCAAATATATTATTTATATAATTTGAAAAATAAAATATTTAAATATATTATTTATATAAAATTACAAATTAAGATAATTTATCATTAATCTTGAAAAGAGAATGGAAAGGTTATTCTTAAAAAAAAAAAAACTTATTAGAGGTTCTCGTGTCATAGATTTTAACATTAGAAAATCTTTTATCTAACTAACTTTTCTTAGATTTTTTATATATGGAATTTTGTCTATTCTTTCTGTACTTTTTTTTTATTTTAATAATATTTTTTTATGTGATCAGAAATTATTATTGTTATTGAGATGTTAAATTTCATATTGATATCTAATATTAAAGTTTTTATAAAAAAAAACATAAATTCGTATTAACTAAATATTTTTCTAAAATAATTATCTTTAAGATCAAACTTTAACTCAATTTCTATGTCTATAAACATATCAATTGAAGAGTTTCACCAAACACTTAATCTACCTTACCTTGGTCCACTATTAAAAAAGGGACACATTGTGAAATATCCCAATCACCAATTTGAACCACACTCTTACTCTATCCTACTCCATTATGGATTCACAACATTCTCAATTACTATCATAATAGTCTCAATTTAAGCACATGGCATCTTCACAAGCATTGCTATGGGCTTAAAACTATTTTTCTTCCTCTCATCCCAAATCCCATTTTCTATATGTCTAACCTGAATCCATTTGAAAGGTTAATCACATTTTCAATCGAACAGATTAACAAATATTATGTATATTGAAATTTATTAGGATCTATTTTCTTCAAGTGAAGTAATTCTTATATGAAATGTATAAATTTAAAATATAATATATAACTATTTAACTTTAAGTAGTTATTTTCTTTGTTCGTAATACCATGTTTAGATGTTTTCGGCTTATGCCTTTATAATTATTTTAGTTGTTTTCTATAAATGATATTTTAAATCATTTTGAGAGATTAGTTTGAGTTATATATATGATTTGTTTTTTAACGACCAAGAAAATAATTTTAAAGAAAACTGGTATAATTAAAATAATATCTGAATATTTTATTAGTTTATGAAAAATGTATATAAATAAAAAAATTAGTTATTGAGATTTCATTTTAATATAATCACTATCTCTTTAAGAATTATTTTTTCCCTTTCCTGCCTTCTTTCTAAGATTTTGACCACCTCCTTAATCAGAATGACAATTGAAGATTACCATTAGGTCTCTATCAGTGAGTAAAGTAATACAACCCGATCAAAATTTTGGTTAGAATAAGTTCATTTTTGCTCATTTTCCCTTTGAGTCAGTTTTGAGTTTTAGTGTTTAGCTGAGTAGATGTGGTTGCATGTGATTTTTATAACTTCAGGATTAGTCCTTGTTAGTTAAGAGTCTTAGTGATATGTTTATATCATTGATCAAGACTCTCCGGTACAAGTTAAGTTATCCTTGTGTTCTTTAGGACTTGAAACTCTTTATGAGTACGTCTACTTCTAATCAGGTAAGAGAAGTTAGTTTTACTCTTCAATAGAATCCTATGTTAGAAAATATGGATGTGAATATGACCTTGAAAGTGTTTGAAAGGTAGTATGAGTGATTTGAATTATAAATATTGATGAATTGTTGATTTTGAATTTGAATGAATTAGATTTAGAAATCATGAATATATAGATATATATAGATTGATATGGGAATTCTATGTTGTCCAACTTTAAGCAAGGTGATATCAATTTTGGTTTGATATGTTTTGTGAAAATACATATTTGGTATTTAGTTTTGAGAGAAATCTTGAAAGATAACATTTTTATTAAGTTTATATTTGTTAATTTCCTCAAGCGAGATATTTTCGCTTAAGCAAAATATCCTCAATCAAGCTAGATTAGGATAGTAAAATTTACCTTGCTCTCGAGTTGTATTTTCACTAAGCCAAAAAATTCTCGCTCAGAAAAAAATGGAGTGAAAATTGGCTTGTTCTCGGATCTATTTTCGCTCTTAAATTTTATGTAAATATTTATTTATATATATATATTTGAAAACAATTAGTTACGTGTTTATGTCATTTTTAGATATCCTTTTTTTAAACACTAGTTTAATTTTAAATTAGGTTCTACCTATTTTAAATTAGGCCCCAAATTAATATTCCAAAGAAACTGTAGCAGCCAGGATTTGAACTCAAGTCCTTCCAGTGACTAGGGAAGCATTAACCACTAAATCAAACAAGTTCTTTGGTCATATTGTCATTTTTATTATACTTATTATTATTAATATAATTTATACATATTAATATAATTATTATTAATAATAATAAAATAAATTATACTCATATTATTAATATTGTTAATAATAATAAGTATAATTAAAATCATAATAATACTAAAGAATTTGCTTGGTGTAGTGGTTAAATCTAACTTATAATCCCTTCTAACTTATAATCCAAAATCTAAT
>Ga0123342_1004061_pt1 | contig 22804 bp, 12 predicted proteins | sample Turbeawhitnodule_FD_89960 | JGI IMG/M metagenome (GOLD analysis project Ga0123342, IMG submission 89960) | Root nodule microbial communities of legume samples collected from Mexico - Turtle bean Mexico white nodule | ecosystem: Host-associated > Plants > Roots > Nodule | place: Mexico: Nepantla... | reverse complement strand
TTTGGGAATAAAATACTCTTATTCAAATAAAGATCATAAAAAATGTAAAAAGGTATAAATTCATAAATTAGGGATTATTTTATATGTAAATTAGCAATAAATCCTCATAAGTGCCTATATTTTCATATGAAATATTACTGAAATTAGACACTTATCATAACCTACTTCCTCAGCTATTGACTTTTAACTGCAACATTTTGACCGCTGCAAAATTACAACCTCATAATCAACATTCTTGGATTCTTTGGTAATGTGATTTTGAATAACAAATAAACTATTACAAGAAAGTAGGGATGAAAAATAATCTCCAAGTTGATGGTAAGGGTATTAATTGATTTTATGTTTATATTTAATTTTTTATAACACTTAGAAATATGAGTTAATTGTTTTATACTGGAATTATTTAAATTGTAAAATAATAAAATTGCAAACTTAAACTAAAAATATAATACAATATTTAGCTTTTATATTTTAAATATATTTTTCATGGATTAAAATATGCTTAATATAACTTAATATGAATGTTATTTAAAAGTATGTATAAATTAAGAGTGCAATAAATAGGATGTGTTTTTATGATAGTTTATCTGAGCCCTGTAAAATTTATTGGCATAAGAACAACTTATACATTATATACTCAATCAAGTCACCCAATCTTTTATCAATAGTTAATATGTTATCTAATTACTAAGATATTCATATGTAAACCATACTATATGTTAAAAAATTATTATTAAACTTTATTATTGTTCTACCTGAATAATTAACTAATACAATTATATACTCCCATATTTATATTCACAATTAGACTTGCACCACATTTTTATGCAAAACCTTCTTATAATAACCCTTTTTAAGGTAAAATAATTTTTATTTATTTTTTACATGAATAAATTGAATAATGTAAACCATAGTATTTCATAGTTGCAGTCATGTTTTTGAATGTAATGAAAGAAGAAGACTAGTGCCACCCTTTGTATTTTCGTCAACACATGGAAAACTTTGTTTCTTCAATTATTTCTTCATCACCCCAAAAGTTCTACCACTACTTTTCTCCCCTCCAACCATTCCAATCTCAACAGTGATGTGTTGACAACAACAAATCAACAAAACAATGTGCAAATATTTTTTCCTTACTAGACAAACAATTTTGTTAGTAAATTATTGTGAATAATAAATATTACAGAAAATTATCTAAATAACACATTTTCAAATGATTTATATATCAAAACAAAAGAATCATTGTTGTGATTTATAAACTAAAATAATTAGTTTATATATTAATTAAATTACAAATGATTTTATAAAGTAAAAAAAATTTTATTAATATCTAAATTAGAGACCATTTTAAAAATTAATATTTTAAATTTTAAATTAGTCTCTAAAAGATTAATGTAGACTAATTTAAAATATAAAGTAGGTAATAACTAAAACATTAGTAAAACTATTTTATGAATTTTTATTAATAATAAAAATCATACCAATAAATTTTATTAGCAAAGAATGAATAAATTAAAAAGTCACTATTGATGTCACAATCCATAGTGACTAATTATTTTTTATTTTTAAATTTAATTATTATTTAATGTTTTTCTTACACGAACTCCTTAGTGAGTATCTTCATTCATTTGTAAGTTTTATTTAAATTTTTTTTGCACGGTTCAGTTTTTCAATAGATTTTCTCCTTTATTTAAATTTTTTTTAATCAACAATAAAAAAAATAATATAAATGGTACAACTCATATTAAAAAACATCAATCTAAAATTGATCTTAACTATTAATAATATTTTTTTTTCAATAAATCAATTTATCCGACCATTCATTTTTTTTACACGTGGGAAGAGAAAACTGTATTTTGACTTGGTATATGTTAAAGATCATACTTGTATTTCAAGTTTTAATCTCTCAATATTTCCATATTATTTCTTAATAGGTCAAATTGATATGTTATATAATTTATACTTCCATTTATATGTAAATAATATGTATAAATATTATTAAAATATACATGTATCTCTTATCACTTAATTAGGAAATCCCATGTTCATTTGTTCAAACTACAAAAACTCATTGAAAAAAATTTGTTCTAAGCACGTGTTTTTTGGGAGAAAAATTTAGTCATGGTCAAATAAACTATATTAAAAATAAATGGCTCTCAGAAAATAAATGTTTTATAAAGTAATTATTTTTATCATTTTCTCAAACAGTTGAAATGACTATATATTTTTAAGAAAATATTGATAAATAACCTTTGAAATTATTATTCAATAGATAAATTATAATTTTCTTTTAAGAGAGATACTTAAACTATATTGTCATCATTCTCTTATAAAAAAAAGAATATGCCTATTTAAATATTAACAAGTATTACAGGTTATTTTATTTTAATTTTTTTACATTAAATAATTTAATGTTATCAATTTGTTTCTCTTAGAAACTGGATATAAAATAGTTAAATTCCTATTATCAACTTCGACATAAATGTTTATTCGAAAAAGGAACGAGTTTCCCATTAAGTTATATACAAATTAATGTATACATTTTTATTTTTAATTTATGTATAAATTAATTTTAATTTATTAGAAATTTATTTATTTCTAAAAGTATTTGTGGAGTAAAACTTAGTTAAACCTACATAATACACATGGCTATGAATGAACGCGTAAAGAACAGTCAAACATTTTAATCATTGCAACCACAAGTTTGGGTCTAGATTGACAAAATTGAAATTAGTGCATATTTAGTTTTTAAAATTTTAAATACAAAATCAAAAAATACCCAAAAAAAGTAAGTCATTTGAAAAGTATACGTGACCACGCCCATATGTAAAATCAATCATTTATGACTCAAATTAACAATAGAGTTAATAGACATTGATCAAAATGCAGTTTATTTAGAGAATTAAAACTAAAAAAATTAGAGTAAAATCAAATTATCTCAATTTTATAAAACTAATTAAAAATATTTTTAATTTTTTAGCATAATTTACATTACTTCGAGTAAATATTTTTTGTTTATTTTAGATCCAACAATTTATATGTTAAAAACAATTTAAAAAATAAAAGAATCTTAAAATACCTTTTGAATATATTGATGAATGAAAATACAAGAGTAGGTGGGAAGTTATTTAATTTTATTAGGTGGATGAATGCAAATTGTTTGAATTAAACCTAAACATACCAATCACCATTTAATATATCTTTCTATAGATAAAGAAATATAATTCCAAGAATGGTTAAAAAAACACTTTAAAAAATTAATTAATTTCGAAATCAATAAAAAAAGCGAACAACATGAAATCTATTATAATTAAATATATTTTATCTAATATATATATATATATATATATATTTGTGTTGTTTCTATATTTATAACTCAAAGAAAAACAAGAAATACAACTTTTCATATTGAGACTTTAATTCATAATCAACATATATCAAGTATAAATATACAACTTTTATATTTGAAGATCACACCACAATGTTCATCTTCTTGAAGACCTACATAAGGACAAGTTCTGAGACATTCATCATTAAAAAATATATATCATCTATAACATTTACACTTCCTTGTTTGTATGGCTTGTGTAATATGTATTTAAAATGAGTGTATTAAAATTCTTGTATTTTTTTTTTATGTGAAGTTACCTATATGTGATAAAATTATTGTCATATTTTCTTCTTAAAAGTAAATAATTATTCAATTATCTTATCTTGTTTGTAGTCAAGAGTGATAGCATAGAATATTCATGTTCTTAATATCAGAGAGAGATTGAGAAATGATAATGAAGAGTGCTTGGTGTCCTTGTTTGTAATAAAAAAAATTATTAGTGAATTATGTTAAAGAGAGATTTGAATGTAGCCTAAGATTTGTGACTAATCTAGTATAAATTTGTTGTGTGGATATTCTTCTAATTTTTTTTGTTAGACAATATACTAGTTTGCAAGAAAAAGATTTGTCTTCTACTTCATTTAGTACTAAAGATTACCTCTCGAAGTTAATTCTTGACATAACAAAAGGCACGATGTATAGGACACACAATCAACTATCTACCAATGTTCAAAAGGCATTATGTATGTATTTAAAGAACAAGGTACTTGATTTCTTTAAGTGATGCCATTTAGACATGTTAGAAATGATGAAAAATAGAAACCACATCCCTTTGCTTGAGAACCATCAAATGATACTAAAGAGTGATTGGACCGAAGAACAAAAACACTTATATCAAATTAATGATAGAGCACACAATGTGTGATATATATGAAGATGAGTATGCAATGTTACACACCTTCAAATGCGTAAAACATGATTGGGAGATATAGGTTGTCATGTACCAAGGATCCAAGTAAGTGCAAAGAAATTAACTCAATCTATTGACTCACAAATATAAGTTTTTCATGACTTCAAGCCATGTTTCACAAATTTCCAATTGTTATTAGTGAACTTTGTTCTTTGGGTTAGTTCTCCTTCCTGATGCACAAGTTCAAGAAAATGTGGAGGATTCAAAAAAGGAAATACGTTTAGCCCAAAGGAATACAAAGAAGTAAGCAAAAAGCTTGTACATTATAGGTCACAGTGTCAAAAGCAAGATAAGAAGAAGAAGTTCTTCAAAAGGAAAATTTTTATGTCCACATAGGAGGACCTTAATTTAAGAGTCAGAATATGAAAAACTAGAAAAAGTTCAAGTTGAGTTCATGATAATGTAGACTTTACTCACATACATTCTAATCCACAACCACATGATGAAGTTATCTCTAATATTGGAGATTTTCCCAAGCTTATAACTCCCTTAAAAATGAATTAAAAACAATGAATAAGGAGCTCGAGATTTGGAAAAGTAAATATGAGAAATAAAATTTTTTTGAAGGAAAGTACTATCGAAACCATCATATAGGAAAAATGTATTGATCTCCTAATAAGAAAGTAAAAAGGTCAAATCATAAAACTAATCGAATACAAAGAAAAGTCCTATAATAATTCCAAGAATGCATCGTCTTATACTGCATTGTCTAATGACACTCCTAAGAAGGAATGACTAAGACATACTAACATTAAAGGATCTAATGTCATATGAGTACCTGAAACCAAAATAATTCCTCTTAGAGATGTGCTTAATAGCAATAAGACATCACTTGTCATGTTACCCTGGATAATGGATGCTCATGACACATGACAATTGAGAAAATGAGTCATATTTGGGGGAGACCAACAAGGAAGAATAATTGGATATAGTTGAGTAGTTATGAAACATTTATTGAAAATGTTCTCTTAGTAGATAACCCGAAACACAATCTACTTAGCATAAGTCAATTGTGTGATAGTTGTTGCGATGTTGTGTTCAACAAAGACCGATATCTAGTAAGAAATTGTGAAGAGACTCAGTTGAATACTTCAAATAGACAATGCAATATGCACAAGATCAATATGAATTAGTAGTCAACTCAAAAAGTCTTATGTCTTATGTCTATCAAGTAAAATCATTGGGTCTGACATAGAAAGTGCGGTCATGTGAGCTTGATATTACTTTAAAAATTGTAAAAACACTACCTCGTAAGAGATTTGTCAATAATGTCATTTAAAGACAATCTTCTTTGTAAAGCATGTGTAAAAGGCAAACAAGTGAAAATATCTTTTAAAACTATTAATGAAATTTTTACATATAGATGTCTTTAACTTATAAACTTGGACATATTTGGTCCTACCATAACTAAATCAATCAATGATAAACAATAGGATCTAGTCATAGTAGATAACTATTCCAAGTGGCATGAATAAAATTCCTATCCCACAAGGATGAGAGTTTCAAAGTCTTACATAAATTTTGTAAAATTATTCAAAATGAAAAGAGTTTATCAATTGTTTATATGAAAGTGCCATATAGTGAATTCAAAAATGAAAACTTTCAAGCATTTTGTGAAAAGTCATATTAACCATAATTTTTCAACTTGAAGAACTCCTTGGTAAAATGGTGTAGTGGAGAGGAAAGATAAATCCTTAAAAGAAATGGCTCAAGTGATACTTCATGCAAACTCATTTCATATGAGTTTTGGGTGGAAGTAATTAATATCATCTTTTATTTACAAAAAAAAATATTTAATAAGACATTTGATTAAAAATACTTCTTATGAATTGCAGAAAGAGGCAACATTTCTTATTTTTATCTTGATGAAGTTAAATATTCATTCGCAAACATCAATGACAGTCTGAGAAGTTTGATTCCAAACTCAATGAAGGGGTCTTACTTGGATATTATCAAACATCTAAGGCCTATAGAGTCTAAAACTCTAGCACGTCTACTTTCGAAAAGTCATTCATGTTCAATCTAACGACCATAAGCCTAATAAGAAATTAACAGAGTTAGGTGATTCTTTTTCATATCTAAGCATAGACGTTTCTGAAGACCTGATACAAGGTTTAACTAAGGAAATACAACTAAGGCATAACTCACAAATTCTGAAGGACCATCCAAAAAAAATGTCATCATAGGAAATACAAGCAAACACATAAGGACAAGGTTTTCTCACAAAGACTAATTCGCCTTGATATAAGATATTTAGCCAAAAAAATGCTAATAAACCATTAAATGATGATAGGTAAAATTTAGCAAGAAAACATGGGGGCTTGTTGCTCCACCAGAAAACAAGTCTATCGTGACAGCTAAATAGGTGTTCAGAAACAAGATTAACGAAAAGGTAAACTTGTGAGGAACAAATCTAGGTTATTAGCTATGGGATACTCACAAAAAGAAAAAATATATTTCATTAAAACTTATGCTTCAATTGTTATACTAGAGCTAATTCACATTTTACTTTCATTTTCCACATTAAGTAAAAACAAACTCTATCAGATGGATGTAAAAAGTACATCCCTCAATAGTCTAATAAAAAAGAAAGCATGTGTAGAAAAAATCCATGGGTTTAAGACTACTAGCTTTTCAAATTATGTTTTAAAATTAAACAAAGTTCTTTATGGAGTAAAGCAGACTCCTCGAGCTTGTATGAGCATCTAAGTTTTTGTCTTATTGAAAATCATTTTTCAAGAGGAAAAGTAAATACAACTTTGTTTCACATATATTACTCTTCTAATTATATTATTGTTCAAATGTTTGTTGGTGACATCACATTTGGTGTTAATAACAACATACTTGTGAGAATCTTTCACAATGTTATATTGTTTGGTAGACAAAACATGTGTATGTTACATGATTTGTTGTTTTAGAAAGGATTGGTTTTACAGATAAAGCTTGACCATGTGTTTTGATGTTTTTAACACTTAATCAAAAGTTTGGGTGTTGGAATTTTCCATAATAAAAATAATACATGAGAAAATGAGAAAATAACCATTTTCCACATCCAAACATGTTTTATTCCTTCATGTATCTTCACCTCTAAAATAACTTTTAAGAAATCTTGTAATTATTAAACTTTCCAATCAAACCAATTGCGTCTCCAACTAAATTTTCACTCCCAATGTTGTGTCCACCTTCCCATCTCTTTAATGGTGTTTTTATCTTTCATCAGAGTTATTAAACACTTTATTAAACTTTTCTTTCAATTTTTAGTGACCCACTCATTTTTTTCCATGTCCATGCATGTTTTGCTCATATATTTCCACCAAAAGGAACCCTTCCTAAACACATCCTTTATATTACTCTAACTCAGGTAATCATATTTAGCCTTAAGAACTCTACATAATATCCTATACCTCTCACTCAACATTCTCCACCACCATTTACTTAAAAGAACCTCATTAAAGTGTTCTATATTTTTAATACCAAATCATTCCTTTTTCTTTGATTCACTACTACTATCCCAGTTTACCCATGCAATTTTCCCCCTTCCTTTTCCTTGTATCCCTTTTAGTTTATGTGTCAAACCTCTAGGTAATTAAAGAAAGATAAATAGAATAAGGGTATAGATTAATAAAAAACCTTATTAGACATACTCAACCTCCAAAAGATAGTGATAAGTCACATAATTCAATAATATTTCATGCAAAAAGATAGGTACTTATGGACTTTAATTGTTAATAGAGTTATAATTCAACCTCTAATTTAGGAATCTAAACTCTTTTACATATTTTTGGATTATGGGATGAATAAGAACGATTTATTCCCAAGTTTGTGCTAATTTCAGGAACCTAGGGGTAAATAGAGATAAAATAACTAAAGGAGAATGAACAAGTTAAAGAAAAGATGAAAGGACAAAGTTGAAGCATTGAAAAGTCACCCAAACTCGCCCTAGCAAGATCACTCCAGAGGAACTCGCCCAAGGCTCGCTTAAGTGAGTTCACTGCAGTGAACTTGGGATTTTCTCGTGAAACTGGCTTAAGCAGGCAATATATCTCTTGAGTAAGATGTCACTTAACCTACATCAAATTAGGTTAAATAAAAGGCGTTGGGGAAAAACGCGATGGAGGTTAGATGGGGAGGTCAACTTGTTACAAACTGGATTCTGAACTTGACTACTTGATACAACCCAAATCGACAAGCAGATGAATAAGGACACCACAAACACTTCACAATTAGGTCAGTCATCTCAACATCCAAGACAAGGTCCCACCAAACATCAGAAGGACCTCAATAGAAGAAGAACTGGACATAGGCCAGAGCATCAAATGTTCTTTCTTCTAATTTTTTTAAAAGAAAAAATTATATAAATAAATTGGGCTCACTTTAGGGGGTCCAAATAGAAGAATAAGCTAGAGTAGGGTTCACTTAGCATAAATTGGGGTGTACTTAGCATAAATTGGGTTTGTGTCAAGCCCACCTTTCATGACAAGTGCATCTAGGTTTAGGGTTTCTTTGACCTACCTTCTAGAAGGTTTCTCACAAATGACACCCCTATCTCTCTATCTTGTATAAATAGAGTGTCTTGCCTCATGTATTTCACACTTGAATTTGAAATAGAAAGGAAACTCTGCAGGAGTGTTTAGTGAGCTTTGTCTCTTAGAAATTGGGTATTATCTTGGGTGTTTGCGCACTTCAAGTGACGACTCTTCACCACTTATCTTGGAGCCTCCTCCCCTTCCAAGCGGCGTAATTCCTTATTCCATAAGCATCTCTTAATCTCTTCACCTTTGTGTTTTTCTTTCCTTTTAATTATGCCATTCTTCCATATTTTTATTCATTTATGTTTCGTTTTCTTCATCATCATATGCTTCTTTTCATGTCTTTTATTTCCACACCTTAATCATCATAATCACCTTATTTGTGTTTTCTCTTTACCCTCTAGAAGTGCACTTTCACACTTACTTAACCACTTGGTTAAGTTTGTGTCCAGTGAGAATCTTCTAATTGCTAATCTCAAAAACTCATAAACAAAAGAGTAACCCATAAAATCTGCAATCCTAAAATCAACTCACTAAGTCTTCCCTTAGGGATTGTGAGTGATATGTTCAGACTCTCATATATTGAGGTGATATTTATTTATAATATTTTGTTCTTGATTGAGATTGGTATTATCATTTTATTCTTAAAGTTTGAATATTTATTCATGATTTTGATCCTTAGATATGACTGGAAAGTACTTCAATGCATCTGACCTAAATGATAATGCTTAACATATGTGAATGCTAGGAATATATTTGAAATGTTAATTGCTTTATAACCTTTGTTCATAATGATAAGAAACTTTTTATAAATATGCGAGGAATCGATATTTGAGAGACAATCTTAATAATTTTTTATGCAGAGAATCATGAATGATTTTTATATGTGCATCAATATTAATCAAGATGGAATTTTATATATTTTTATTCATTGAAAATAAAACGATTGAGAATGATTAATCCCAATTCCAATTTTCTCAATGGAATCATCTAATAAAAAGTGTATATTTGCAAATTGTAGTACAAATATATCAATCTTTTCATTTCTTATTTTGAAATAAGCAAACATATTACTACATACAACCTACCTCACAATTTAACCTTTTCCCCATAATTAAGAAAAGGAAGGGAGCTAATGAATCTCCCAATCTATGGTCTTTTATGATTGGGGACCCCTTTGTAGGGTTGTCATTCACTAAGACTACACCACTTCCGAATTAACACAACTCTTAATCTACTTTATCAGCACATCCCTAAATCTCATTTTTCTCATCATATAATATAAAAACTACGAACATATTGAGTCATATGTCATTCAAAGTCTACCTTTAGGATCAAACAATATTTGCTCATAGATCTTTCCTCTTCCACTACATCATTCAAAATTATGACTCCATTCAACATGTTCCTTACTCTCACAAATGTGGATTTCCTTTCATCAATAATTTTATTCATTACCTCTTTCAATCTTTTGCTAGGAGGTTTGCAAAGATTGTGCAGATACAACCAATGAGGAATATTGGTATATATTCTCCCAAGTTTAATGAGCCATTTGGTTTGGAATGAGAGAAATGAATGAAGCATTTCCTCCTTTTATTAGTGTTATATTTGTGGAAACCAAGCAACACATTAAAAAAAATTATTTTGATAGCTTCCAAAAACATTTGATGAAAAAGATTTTGAAACCAACTTTTATTTCACATTCCCACACCACATACTATCTCTTCCTCCTCAAATGATTGTGAACTTTCGATAATCCTCCTCATTAGTTTTGTTAGTAGCTCATATTGGTATCTCCTGCCTTTATTTTATTTGTTTTTCCATTTTTGATAGAGAAGGGATTCATTCCTCTTGCTAGCTTCCCATATTCATTTTCATCTTCCTCCATTCTCATCTTTAATGTCTAATGCATTCATTTTCTCTACTAGTTTTTTGGATGTCACTTTGTTTGTTACCGAACTATTATTTGTTCCACTTCTTTAGGTCACATTTCATCCTCTTTAGTTTTTTCTTCAAAATAAAATCTCTCATCCTTGTATTTCCTATTTCTCCCAACTAATAGTGTTCATAAAGTTCATGAAATTAGGATCTATAAACCAACATTTTAGGCTTTTGAAAGGTAGAGGTCCCTGGTCCTAATTAGAAACATTTAGCACTAGTGGAAAATGACCCAACACACACCTATTACCAACATATTATGCATTTTCCTACCACGTATTTACTCATTCGTATCATATTAGGAATATGCCAATCATACTCTTGGTCATCCCTTGATTATATATAAAATAAATTTTGCCAATCAAAGGTATATATCTATGAGTTTTATTTCTTTTATAAATTTATTAAACTCTTATGTTTATTTGTCTCTTCCAACATTGTTCCCACCTTTTTTTCCTCTTTTCTTATTAGTGCATTAAAATCTCCTACTAGACAGCATATACTATTTGTAGAATATGTGCCTCCTATTCTCAGTTATATCAATTTCTTTGAATCTCTTTTTTCTTATGTCACACTGTGAATAAACATTTATAATTATCAACAACATACCACAACTCTTTCATACACTCATTGCCTCTAAATATCCATCCCCCATTAATAATGATGTATATGTGAATATGCCATATATCCATAATGATAAAATACCCCTACTTTATATTTATTGGTAGAGAGAAAACCTACCCTACTTCTTTGTCACCTCCTAATTTATAACACATTTCTCATTTTACCACCTTTAATTTTATTTATGGTAAGAAAACAACATAAAAAAAATTTAGATCACTTTTCTTCTTCACTCTTCCTATTGTAACTTAGAATTCTCATGTGACACTCTTATATCTCTTTCTCCTTCTCTTTATAACTTATGACATCACTCTTTGTTTATGCTCTCATTGTTCTATGTCTATTTTTTTTAATATCCTCTCCTTTACTCCTTTAAATCCCACCCTAATTCCTTTTCCACACCATACATTTTTCTTACCTTAATATTGTTTCTTAAAGATAACTATGTTATATATATCTTGATCAAATAAATGTGTAAAATACTCCTTTGGAGAATTTTATGGTTGATAACAATTCTCGCTTATGAAAATTGCATATGTTTTAACCGAAAAATAACTAATCCATTCGAAAAGAATAAGATTTTATCTTTGTCCCCCAAAAAAAGTCTTGGCACATTTCTTTTTATCAGATGCTTTTATTCTCTTTTTTAAGGTAACACTAGATGCTTTTACCTCATTGTAACATTGTTAAAACCGAAAAAAAAAAAACATTTTACACAAATAAGGTTCTAAAACATTGCTACAAGAGTGTGTTAAGCTAGATGAATTAAAGGGTTATTTTTTTTTTTTGAACAAGTAGTGATTATTAACAGAGCTATGTTTGGTGGGGTATGAATACATGATGTTATGATGATGATTCATGATCACTGAACTACTTATTATCTTCCATAAATGTCTTTTTGGTCAATATTGATTGAAGACATGAGCATGATATGTGTCGGAGGAACCAAATGTAGTATAAATAATTCAATATGATGAAGTTGTTTGTGCAAAGAATTGAAATGTGGGGCACTTGACATTGAAGCCTAAGAATATATTCATTTGTAATATTATTTTTCTTGCATTTGGTAGTTGGTAGGCAGTTTTAGACGCAACTCATCATGTTTCCATTTTAAATATGGCAACATCAAAGTGACCAATAAATACTATTACATCAAAAGAAAAACGTACCATCATTTCAATTTTTGCAATTATTCCAATCAATAGTGGATTTCAGCGCATGCTCAGAATAATTTTTTTGGATATTGTTCCACATCCAAAATATATGCTTCATCAATCAATACTCATTTCATTTTAAACATTTTTTTTCCAATTCTTTCTTTTTCTTTTTCCATATTCTACCAACAATAAACTTTATTCTGATTTCTGATACTGTGGTGACTATAATTGGTAACAAACTGGGAAATTCTCCCTTCATAAAAAAAATGGGAAATAAATAAAACGAAAAATGTCTTTCAAGAAGATTTATTGGTGTCCGATTAATAGAAGGTCATTCCATAAAGTAAAATGTCTGAAGATAACGATAAGAAAATTTCTCCAGAATATCTGCAACTATTGAAGGAAAATTCTCACTACAAGCATGAAAAAACATACGCATCTTCTATATATGAGTCCCAGATAAAGTTTTTCATCTTTTTTATACTTCGGTGTTGGATATCCCACATCGACTAGAGATGGGGACAATTCATTGTATATAAATGGATGTAAACTTTAATTTCATGAGCCAATTTTTTGGAGTTGAGTTAGACTTAAAGTCAACTTCTTAATATGGTATCAGAGTCATTTTAATCTTATCATAATGAGTATTTGTTGAGTTTACCAGATCACCCAACGTGCTTGTAAAGTGAAATTAGATTTATGGGAAAGAAATAAGTTTAAAGAAGCTACATAAAGACTCTTTGAAAAACAAGTGACAAGGTTGTTTTTTCTTTTTCTAGAGCATAAAACATGGCATATGGCACTGATAGTTTGCATTATTGTTTAGGAGTGGTGGTGAAGATTGGGTTCAGGGGTCAGTAGTCTCACTGTCAAAGGGCCAATTACCCCTCCTCTCATTGAAAGAATAGACATTCACTCACTCCTTTCTCATAATAATGCATTTCAGAATCAGATATCAATAATACCATTTCCCTAATATTCTCTCCGACACTCATCAACACACTTTGTCCCCCCTTCACTTCAACATAAAATAAATCTTACTGCTATTTTTATTCACTTTTAAATAACTTTTACTAACTTCAACATTCATCCCTCCAACATTTAATAAATATACTAATTTCGATTCATGGTATAACTTTATTACTCTTAAATTTTGAGTATTAACATGTGCTATCACCCTAATATGTTAAAATGTAATATTATCAAAATTAGTATGTGAACATATTTAACTTCACAATAACAAAGTAGTTATGACAAAATTAACATATTTATAGAGTATTAAGTATAAAAAAACACTACAATTTTTTTAAAGGCATACCCTTTTCACTATAGACAAACTTTTATAAAATTAATGAGTTTTGAGTTTTATTTATATAGAAAATTCTTTATTTTTCCATTCTTTAAAAGTTAAAATTAACTTTTTACCCCCACCAAATAGTAGTTAACAAATTATATGTTTAACACAATGTCACTACACTATCTTTTTGAAATTCTTAAATATAGTTTTATCTATTTTAAAACAAGAATTAGAAACAATAAATGTTATTCAACTATGGAATTAATGAAAACTAAAAGAAAAACATTTTATAAAAACTAATTTTATAAGGATAAACAGCAGTGAAATATTAAAGCTTTAGGAGAATGAAAAACTAAAAGGAAATTGTATTAAAGAAACAAATACCAAAATGGTTCCTTTTACTAAAAGTAAAAACTAATTTAATCCTGAATTTTGATATAATTTATTAAAATAAATAAAGTTAAATTTTATTTATTAACAGAAAGTATATAATTTAAGCCCTAATATGGGTGGGGTTTTAGTGCCCACCTCTAACTTATGACGTTACAAATGTTCCCACAATTCATTGCGTGCGTGCCTTTAGAACGTCAAGGAACTTTCACTCTCATTTTCTTCTGTTAATTATCTTTTATCACGTTCAATCACAATTTATATTAAAAATTATTTTCACACACAATATATATATATATATATATATATATATGTGTGTGTGTGATTAAAGATCTAAGATGGTGCAAAGAAAGTTATGATGACTGAAAATCTCAGAAGAGTGTGAAACGACAGTCATAATCATCAATGGCTTTAATGTTATGTTATTTTAAGATAAAATCATTAAGAAAGATGAACATGAATACTGGAGTGCCAAAAAATAGGGATACTTTTTTTAGTTTTCTTCTTTTGCATTTAACTTGTCTTTAATTAATAATATGAGATCCAATTTTTGAGTTTGTGTTATCTAGATCTAGTTAGAAGTGCAAAAATACTACAATAAATTTATTCTACTTTAAATGAAAATATCGTAAAAAAACATATTCATCGTTAAACCCTGTGAAATTGCATTTTATTATCTCTGAAAATAAACCAAAAAAAAGTAATTAAGGAAGTTAACAGATATAAAATGTATTCTTTATTTTTATCAATATTTATTAAATGTAAATATTACTAAATAAGTATATTTAATAAAATCAAAATAAAAAATACTACACTTAATATTAAAATTACATAATTTAATAAAACAATCTCTCGTATCTCATATTAATAATGTGATGGCAGATTAACACTATTTTATATAATTATGTCTGGAAAAAAGACCACAACTATAAGTTATTTAACATACATGATATGAATAATCCAGATCCTACACAGGAGAAATGTTAAGAACATACTTCCTTAACATATCTCTCTATCATTAATTGAAATTTAAAAAACTATAAATAATATAAATGAGTGAGGCGTTATGTATTTATGGAAAATGATAGTTTGATAATTTGTATATAATTTTTGATGCGATGAATTTATAAATATATATATATAATAAAAAATAAATTTGAAATTAAATGATATAAAAAAATATTAAAATAATAATATTGGGAGTTGTAATGTGATTGTATAAAAAATATGGATTATCAAATGTATCATTACTCTCTATATTTATATTGTTATTTTCTTAAAATTTTATTAATTTGGTATAATTTTATCCATTAATTATTAAAATAGATAAAAAAAATTAAAAAAATTAAAATAGATAAGTCATGTCACAATCTTAGTTTTTTTTTTTTTTTTATCGGCATACAATCTTAGTTAAAATTTGATTACATACCAAAATTATGTTATCTTAAAATGATTTTATTAGCAAAATTTCTCACCAAACAGTTCACTCTAAGATCTTTGTTAGTCTTGTGTGTATTTTTTTTTATATAGAAAAATCATTCCACTATGACAATTTTTTTTACAATAAAATCATGTCAAATTGATACAACTTATAATCTCGATAATTTTTCAAATTTTATTCATTTTAGTATTTTGGAAGTGAAATTTTTAGCAAATTGATAATAAAATCCACTTTTTTTATCCTATTTTAACAAAAAAAAAAGTGATTAGATCCGAAAAAAAAAACCATAGTAGTATTTTAGTAGCAGCCCTAATTTGCAGTGTGTGTGGAAGAGTGGTGTAATTCCCATGGTGATTGTTAGGAAGAGGTGTATGAAATGGTAATGATGTACCCATGAAAGATGAAAGAAGAAGAAAGAAGAAGGATGGTTATAATGTCGTTTTCTCTCTTATTTTTGCGGGGAAATTGTTTTGCTCCAAGACCCACATGGGTGGATCCGTTTCCGAGCATATCGTTATGCTGTTCACTTCACTTCACTCTTGGGTGTGGGAGCAGGTGGGTGGTGGGTAGCCTAGCCTTAATGACCAGAATCCCTCTAAAGTCATTGCAAATGCATGATGATGATGATTGATGAGTCAATATTATTATTGATGCACACTCATATGTACCCACACACATGACACAACACAACACCACACTACTTTTCAGACAAAAACACAATCCAACCACTCCCAAATCCCAACCCTCTGAATCAATGCCAATACCCATGCTCACCCCTCACCCCTAACCTACATCATCCTCACGCGCCAAGCATCATTCTTTCCAGGAATAATGTTGTCGTTTCAGACCATCAAAATCTCCTTACTCACACCACTCATCATGCATCGTCTAATGCTATCTATCTACCTCCTAGGACTATCTATATCTTCAAAATAGGGTTTCACGTGTGTTTGTCAACCTTGGTAACCTTTGTCGGTCAAACACCCTTTTCCCTTTTTCATTCCACAAGTTTTTTCAATTTTTTATTTTTAATTTGGAAAACAAAAACACTGCAGACCCACTGTGTATAAATACGTTTTTTTTTTAATTCTTTTTCAAAAGGGTCACCATTTGGGTCATCCTATGATCACGTACTTCTCTTTCTCTCTCTTATCTCTATAATTATAAAGACTCTTCTCTTTTAAACCTCCTCTTCCTTAATTCTCAGTCCAAACCATCTCTCTCTCTCTCTCTTTATATCTCTTCATTTGGCCTATGCAGAGTAGCAGATCATGGAACTTGGTTTGAGCTTGGGAGACTCTTCAAGGCCTTTGCTTGCCTTCATGGAAAAGCCTCGTGAAGCCTCCAACCAACCGGGGTTAGGCTTCACCACCGCTTTGTCAATTGGGCCACTCATCGCTAGACAAAAGGATCAACAAGATGAATTAGAAGAAGAAGAAGAAGAAGAAGAAACAAAGCCAAGGAACAACAACATCAACACTCACACAACAGAAGATCCTTCCAAATCCAACAACAACCCAGTTCTGCATCAGCTTGATCTTCTCCCTCAACTCTATCTCCCATGGCACCCTCCTTCTGAAAACGGTATACACCCACTTTTTCACTTCTACCCCCAACAATTTTTCTGATTTTTTTTAGACCCTTTTCCTTAAAACAACGTGTACCAAGAGATTCCAATCCTTTCCATTCATTCTATGACAAACAAAGACTTAAATACAGTGTTATACAATTGTCCGTACAGTTTTTTTTTTTACAGTTTTTACTTCAGCAATGTGTATGATAAGGATTTACGTTAAAAAAAGTATTCAGATTATCTAGATAAAACTCTAAAAACTTCAATTTGATTTAGAGATGAACTGCTCCACCACTGAATATAAGTTTTTGTGCTATTATTTGGTATTGCTTGAGTTTCTTTGATAGCATCGTGTATGGGTCTGGTGTGGACACGTGCAGGGAGTTTGTCATCTGAGTTGGGAGGTTCTTCTAGGGGCTTGGACGTGAACGCGCAGCCGCCGCTGGCGGAGGATGAGGGGGAGGAAGTGGCGGCGCTGTCATCATCTCCGAACAGCGCAGCCTCGTCGTTTCAAATGGATCTCTGCATATACAACAGAGGAGGGAGTTTCTATAAAAGGAACTATGAGGGTGAAGCTTATGATCAAAGGGCCTCTCCAAGAGCCAGTGATGAAGATGATAACAACGGCAGTGGCGGCAACGCCAGAAAGAAACTCAGACTCTCCAAGGAACAATCTGCGTTCCTTGAAGAGAGTTTCAAAGAACACAACACTCTTAATCCTGTGAGTGTTAGAAATTGTTGAGATTCAATCATAGTTTTTGATCCATTTTTACATCGATTGATCCCGATAATAAAACTATATGAAAATTTATACTAAATCTGTCTTTTTTTTATTTTGTTTTGGTGTTGTTTAGTACTAATAACAGTGTTGGACACGTAATTTTGATGCAGAAACAAAAGCTTGCTCTTGCTAAACAACTCAATCTACGACCTCGACAAGTAGAAGTGTGGTTTCAAAACCGAAGGGCAAGGTAGGACATGACATCTCACGTACATGTTTTAGTCCACTGTTTTTGTTATATGCAGATTTGAATACCAGTTTTATAATGCTTATTTCAGTTTCAATTTTGTTATATGGTTATGAGTATTGGTTAGAAATATGATGTGTGTGTGCATGCAGGACCAAGTTGAAGCAAACAGAAGTGGATTGTGAGTACTTGAAGAGGTGTTGTGAGACCCTAACGGAAGAGAATAGAAGACTTCACAAGGAGCTTCAAGAATTGAGGGCTTTGAAGACTTCAAACCCCTTCTACATGCAATTACCAGCCACAACTTTGACCATGTGCCCTTCTTGTGAACGTGTGGCCACAAATTCCACATCCACTTCCTCCTCTCTCAGTGCTCCTAATGCCACCATCAATGCAAATTCAGGAGCCATGACCATTGTCAAAACCAGTGGCAGTAACAATGACTCACCCTCCAAAGCCATGGGATTCCCATTTGGCAAACCCAGGTTTCATCCATTTGTTCACACCAGCCAACAACCCCATCAACACCAATCCCCATCATCTTGAAAATATGCAGTTCAAGACTAGTATTACTGAGTCCAGGCTTGGAAATTGATTTCAATTTTGTATATAGGAAAGTTAATTAGTTCTGAGAGGCTCATAGTTTTTATTTGATTTGTTTTCTTGTTGGTGGGGGTGGAAGGGGTCATACAGAATTTGGATAATTGGGTTTTGTTTTTCTTGTTTGGATCTCTATGTATTCCTTCTTTCTCCGGTTTTATCCACAGTGAAATCAGAAAGAAGCATGATGAAAATTTTAGACAGTGAAGAAGATAGATATCAATCAAATAGAAAGGGAAGTGAAGCATTTTGAACTAGAATATATCCCTATACTCTTTTTTTCTATGTTTTCTTGAATCAAAAACAAAAACAAATAACTTTTATGTGGTGAAAAAAAGTGGAATACATATTCTTTGGAAGGTTCTTTGAACATAGCAGCATTACTTAGAAAAGTAGAAGAAAATTGAAAATGGTTAGCCTGATTAATTGAAAGTTTCAAATGTTGGTAAAAAATTAAATAGGTGATTAATTAGAGTTAGGTAGGTAAGGGAATGGCATAGTTGAAGGGTGGTTTTGAGAAAGAGGAAGAGACTTTGAAATGTGTGGATTGGTCTAAGTTTTAATGATTTCATTTCTTGAAGACTTCAAAGATGAGCAGTGACTCATGATGAAAAATGGGTGTGGTGGTGGTGGTTCATTGCTTCATTAAATTCATTTATTTATGGGATGTGAGAATTGATATGGCACACTGATAGGGGGCAATTGCATGCCTTTTGGTTGTGTTGTGGGACTTTGGAGGGCAACAAATGGGACTGAGACCTAAAAGGACAGGACAGGAATGCCACAGTGATAAACACTGTCCCCTAAAGTGGGGTACCCCAATTATGAGTATGCACGAGGGAAGTACACTTTTCATTATAATTAATTAATGAGAGTACGAGCCGTGTGAATTTTCTTTTCTTTTTTTTTTCATTTTTTCAAATCAACAAACAAAACTCTTGCTATTTCATTTACCTAACAACACCTGTTTATTTTACAAGTCAGCAGATTCAGTTTCAGAGAAGTGAATTAAAACAAATCATTATAAATATAAATATTTGTAAATATATTATATTTACAAATAATATAATAAAATATTTAGTTTTGTTATTGTAAAAGAGACTCATAGATTAATATTTACCCGATGAATGATTATTCTCTTTTTTTATTTTTTCTCCTTCATTTTTCAGAGGTTGGTTTTGATTTTATGACAAGTATATTTGTAAAAGGTTTTCAATATTTCTTGTAAATATTTGATATTCAGATTAAATAAATGATACAATAATGATATGTAATTATTTTTGTTATACTGTTTCTTTATAGTATCTATAAATTCTTTTACTTTTGGATCTTAATTAACGATGTATACCATTAGTCTCGCATTATTTATTTTTTGTATAGTTTAATTATCCTTAATACATATTTTAATAAATATGCTGTTGTTCAATCAGTACAAGATAACCGACGCTAAAAAAACGTTCGATTCGGTACAAGTTTATTAATAAAAATTAAAAATATTATATTACTAAATTTTATAGGTATATATTAATAGATTTATAATTTCATTTTAATTAATAATTTTTAAATATAATAATTTATAATTATATAACTATTATTCTATGAGTGAAATAGTAAGTTGAAATTTAATTTACATCTTTTTTTTAAAATTCAATTCGTAAGAATAAAATTATATCAATTGTAAATAATTGTAAATGCAAATATTATGATTCATTTAATAAATTATAATTTTTAAGTTATTTAAAATAATTTATCATTCATGTTTATTAAAAGAGTATTTTTTTTTAATCTGAATTTTATTACTTAGTGTTTTTTGTTTGTAAGTTATATTATACTATTTCCATCATTCAATATTCAATATTCAATATATAGTGATATATATAGTGATATGATTTTCAAATTATATTAGTAATATTAACTTTCTTAATGATATTCAAATTTACTAGTTTTTTTTAGAAATGTTATTTTTTAAAGTCTTGAGTATGAAAGGGAAGGAGATCTTTAGTTGGAGTCTCTATAAATGTCATTCAGTAAAATTTGAATTAACTTTATTCAACTTGATCTATATTAATCGGATTCTTAATATTTGAATACCTATAATCATATATTAAAAGAATTAGGTAACAACAAAAACAAATTAAGGTATTCACTCTCAACTAACCAGTAACCACCAATTTTCATGGAGAAAGAAATTATATATAGGACTGACACATTAATATTTGTTTTCTATATATTGATGAAAATTGATATAGAAAAGTAATCGATTATTCAATTGAAAACATATAAAAAAAGATGTACATTCTTCTTATTTTTTTCTAACAACCCTAAAGTGTTTTTAATTTAATTTGAATAATTAAAAAATAAATCAAACGTTTTATAAATTTGTTATAATTTATTTAAAACTATAGGAACTAATTGAAGGGAATAAGAGAAGGCAAAAGGTTGTAGAAACTGATGGAAGGTAATTGCATAAGATTGCAAAACGGTTGAGTTGATCTTATTCATTTTAAGGGTAATAAAATCATAATTAATAATAGTAAAATCAGAATTAATAACCAACATCCTCCCTTAATTCTTGAACAACTTTTATGCTCAACCGATCTCTTAACTTGACGAAAGATCGATCTTGAATGGCTTAGTGAAAATATCTGCAATTTGATCTTCTGATATACAGTATTCCAATTTGATCATGTTATTCCCAACTTGGTCTCGCAGGAAGTGATATCGAATATTAATGTGTTTACTTATTTGATGACAAACTGGATTATCTGCAAGATTAATTGCGGAGACATTATCAACATAAATCTTAATTGGAATATTTAGATTAAAACCAATTTGAGTCATGATATTATTTTTCTCAATCGCCATCAATTATTCATTCATATTGTTATTTGGGGTGTTGAATGACATCTGCAAGTTTCACGGGTTTTGAATCTGCAAGAAAAGCAAAGTGAACTAAATCTCCATTGTCATCAGCTTCATCATCAAGATTTACTTCGCAATCTTGAAGGTGTACAGGTTGTCGTTGCTGCCTTCTTGGTCGCTCCATCATAGTTGCAATTGGAGCTGCAACTTCAGGTTGAACTACAGGTGCTTCAGGTTGAACTGCAGATGCTTCAATACTGACTTCATCTTCCACATCATCGTTCAAAACGTAAATATATCGTTTTTTCGAATCCATTTCAGCTGCTGCATTCCATTGTCATTCCTCATCTTTGGCAAATGTAACATCACGACTGATAATCACCTTCTTTGTCATTGGATTGTACAGTTTGTATCCTTCATGCTTATATCCAATGAAAATGGTCTTCACTACCATATCATCCAAGATCTTGTTGCCTTGGGGGCATGAGCATAAGTAATTGACCCAAATACCTTCAAGTGTTGCATTTTGGGTTTGAATTCGCTTCATGCCTCAATCGGAGTTGTGTTAGCAACACTCCGAGTGGGTGATATGTTTATCAAATATATTGCACATGTTACGGCCTCAACCCAAAAATAATTTGACATACCTTTCGCTTTAAGCATGCTCCTCGTCATGTCCATGATTGTTCTATTCTTTCTCTCGGCAACTTCGTTGTGTTGAGGTGTGTAGGGACAAGTTATGTTATGTTGCAACCCAAGTTCTTCATAGTGCCTCTTGAACTCATTAGACTTGTACTCACCCCCTCCTTCACTACGCACCATCTTGATTTCTCTGTCTTTCAACAAATGCTTTAAATATTCTAGACGAAGAACCTTACCACTACGAGTATTAATACCAAAAAACTTAATCACGTTGAAATCCAACATATCATTCTTCATTGAAACTTTAGACGAATTTCTCACTAGACAAGTTAAAAATAGCCCTAGAAACCTCAATCTTATCTTGAAATCTAGCATAATTCCTCATACGCCATATCATCCAAATAGAAAAAGTTATCATAGCAAGCTTAATCAATTTAACCAAAGGACTACCATCACTCTTAATAAAAGAAAGAAGATCATCCTTA
>Ga0123342_1004060_pt1 | contig 22807 bp, 12 predicted proteins | sample Turbeawhitnodule_FD_89960 | JGI IMG/M metagenome (GOLD analysis project Ga0123342, IMG submission 89960) | Root nodule microbial communities of legume samples collected from Mexico - Turtle bean Mexico white nodule | ecosystem: Host-associated > Plants > Roots > Nodule | place: Mexico: Nepantla... | reverse complement strand
ATTTTTCAATACCTCATCTTTCCTTTAATCATAAGGGTTTTCCAATTACCCTCCATGGCACCACCAAACTTCTCCACACCCATGCTTCACCCAACCATATTTGCCAACTCTTACATAACAACGTTGTAGCCTCTATACATCTTCTTACCTTCCAATCACATCACCCCACTATCCATTGCCCCCAACCCTTCTCCCCATCCAGATATTAACCAGTTGTTACAAAAATACACTACAATTTTTTCACGTCCTCATGGCCTACCCCCTCACCAACCCCACAACCATCACATTCCCCTCCTTCCCCAATCCTCCCCAATTAATATCAAACCCTACCGCTATCCACACGCCCATAAACACATTATGATATCCCTCATTTAAGAAATGCTAACCGAAGGCATCATACGTCCCAGCACCAGTCCCTTCTCATCCCCAGTCATATTGATAAAAAAATGGCACTTGGCGTTTTTGCGTAGACTACAGAGCCCTAAATGTTATCATAGTGAAGGATCGTTTCCCTATTCCCACAATTGATGAGTTATTGGATGAGTTAATTGTGGCTAAGGTGTTCACCAAACTAGATCTTCGCTCAAGGTATCATCAAATAAGAGTAGACCCCAAGGATTGCCACAAAACAGCATTTAGAACTTTTGATGGGCACTACGAGTTTCTCGTTATGCCTTTTGGCCTTTCTAATGCACCCTCTACCTTCCAAGCAGCCATGAATGACCTCCTAAGACCACATCTACGCCATTTTGTCCTAGTGTAATTTGATGACATCCTCATTTATAGTCAGTCTATGCCAGAACACATCCAGCACCTGACTCTAGTTCTAGAGTTATTGGAAAACAACAAATTCTTTGTTAAAGAGTCTAAATGTGTTTTTGCCACTACCCAAGTTTCTTATCTGGGTCATCTCATTCAAGAAGGCACAATCACCTCTGACACAAACAAAATACAGGCCATCCTCCTTTGGCCCAGACCCACATCCCTCACCACTCTCCACGCTTTTTTGGGAATTACGGGATTTTATAGAAAATTCATTTGCAGTTATGCCACTCTTGCCTCTCCACTCACGGATTTACTAAGATTGACAAAGTTTACATGGACTACAGCGGCTCAAGAGTCCTCTGTACAATTGAAAAAAAAAAATTAACTACGGCATTAGTACTGCATCTTCCAAATTTTTCTCTACCCTTTGTTGTTGAAACAGATGCACCGAATGTTGCCATTGGTGCAGTCCTATCTCAAGAAGGTCATCCTCTTGCGTTTTTCAGCAAAAAAACTCTGTCAAAAAATGCAAAACAGCTCAGTGTATGTTCGAGAAATGCTAGCCATTACAGAGGCAGTGAAAAAATGGCGGCACTATCTTATTGGAACACATTTCAAATCATAACAGATTAGCAAAGTCTGAAGGCATTACTTACCAATGTTTGCCACACGCCTAACCAACAAAAATGGGCCACCAAGCTCTTAGGGTACAGCTTCGAAATCATATATCGTTCAGGACACAACAACCAAGTCACTGATTTTTTATCCAGACCACCATCTCCCTCTTTTTAGCAGAGTCTTCATCGATTCCCAATATCGTCACAGAATTATACCATTATTATGCATCAGAAGAAGGGACAAAAGAAGTGCAAAATTTATTGTCATCACCTACCTCAGCATACAATCTTCAACGAGGTCTCATTTACCATCGTCAACGCCTTTATTTGCCTGCTAGGGGTGCCCTTCGTTCTACAATTTTGCACGAATTTCACGCCACTCCATCCGCAAGTCACTCGGGTCTCAAAGCAACCATGGCACGACTAGCCACCTCCTTCTACTGACCCAGAATGTACCGTGATACAAAAACATACATCAAACAGTGTCTTCCCTGCCAACAAAACAAACCCAGCAATCAAAAACCTTTAGGATTACTCCAACCAATACCTATACCAGCCAAGCTTTAGGAAGAATTAACCACAGATTTTATCACCCACTTACCTTCATATTTTGGCCACACTGTCATATGGGTAGTCTGTGATAGACTATCCAAGTCTACCCATTTTATTACCCTACCCACCTCCTTTATTGCCACCCAGTTAGCTCACCGTTTTTCTATTGAAATTTGCAGGTTGCATGGAGTTCCAAAGTCTATCATTTCTGATCGGGATCCTCTATTCCTTAGCCATTTTTGGAAAGAATTGTTTCACCTATAAGGCACCAAATTAAAATTTAGCACAGCTTACCATTCACAAACGGATGGTCAAACAGAAGTTATCAATAGGAGTTTAGAAATATACCTGAGATGTTTTACCAATGACAATCCGCGAACTTGGTACAAATTTTTACATCTAGCAGAGTTCTGGTACAACTCATCATATCACTCTGCCATCAACACGACTCTTTTCCAGGCGCTATATGGACGACCTCCACCAACAATCCCCGACTACGTTCCAGGAACAGCGACAGAGCCCACCCTTGACACCACGCTCCAAAAACGTACACAGATGCTCCATCAGTTGAAGGCCACCCTCGCGAAAACGCAACAGCGCATGGCACTAACAACAAATAAGAGTCGACGCCATCACACCTTCGACGTCGGTGATTGGGTTCTCCTCCGTCGCTAAAGCTTATCGACAAATGTCTCTTTTAGCAAGAGGTCAAAACAAGTTTTCCCAGAAATTCTACGGTCCTTACCCCATCATCCGCCTCATTGGCGAAGTTGCCTATGAACTTCTCCTTCCACCCTCTTCCAAAATCCACCCGGTGATCCACATCTCCTTGCTTAAACCATATCACGGACCCAAACCACCTCTTTCCTTTCATATGTCTCAAGAGGATGATGCCCCCTCGACCATCTCCCACACAATCCCCACACTTTGTCCTACTTCAACAAACACTGCTTCTAACTCTACACTTTCAAACTAACTGGTAATATCAAACCCCACTCAAACCACTTCAGTTTCCACCACGTGCCCACCACCAACGGCTCGTGTTGAACCGCATAGTCCAGCCATTAACATTCAACCACGTGGATCCACACCATCATTACTACCACCCACTATCCCTAACTTTTCACCTACCCCAGTCGTGCCTAATTTATCAGCTACCCACGCACATTCGTTATTACCCTCAACAAACCCAAAATTCTCACCTACCTCACCTACTTCATTAATTACGCCAGCTACCAACCATTTCTCACCTACTACATTAATCACACCAGCAGGCCCCACCTCCTCACCTACCCCCACTCTCAAGAACCTTCCTTTTACAAATAATCCTAAAGAGCCCAAAGAGTACAATTCCAATTCCAGCCCAATAAATGCCCCGCACTCAATTCCTATGGCCCAACTCTCCTCCTACCCTAAAGCCCACAATTCAATTCCTTTTGTTTCACTTCCTTTTGCCCAATTTACCCAGTACCTACCAACCTTGAGGACAAGGTTGTTTCCCAGGAGGAGGCAATTGATACTAGACCCACATCTTTTAGGCCCATTAGGAAAATAACAAAGCCCACAAAGTTCAAAGATTACATCTAGAAGCATTAGCTGACATAGTTATATATTTCTATTAGCAAAGGGAACAGTTGTCCTATAGGGATTGGCTTACAATAATGTATGTGGTCTATAGAAGACAATTTCATCTATATAGACTTTTTCCTTCTTTTTCTCAGTCTTTGTGCCCTTATCCTAGAACACCATAACAACTTGTTTGTTATAGTTGATCTCTTGATCATTAAAACCTAGACTAAAATTAAATCTTATATATCATTTTTGAATCGGTGAAAACTAATCCATCAATTCCTATCAAAAGTTTGATTGTAAATATAAAAACTTGTCACGGTTATTCAATGACATACTAAAAGTCTTGAAAAGCTAAACAAAAAGCACTTGTCATAGAGTTAGAAGACTAAGAGAAATTATACAATGAGTTTCCTAAATGGAGTTGCATGAGGTTTAAGAAAGTGTCTCATGGACAATAGTTCAATACATTGGTAGTCCTTATATGACCGATGAAGTGCAAGGTTCATCATATTATATCCTAAACATCTTTTTTTATCATTTAAGTCATGCATCAAAAGCTTCAAATAATACAAGTCAGTTACTAAATTGAATGTTATTTTTGTAACTGAAAAAAATATCATGTTATTTTATTCACAGCAATTGCAAAAGATGGAAATGATAATATCTTTCCACTAACATTTGCAATTGTTGAAGGTGAAACATATTAATATGGTTTTTCAACTTTTGCAACATCATGTAGCACCTTAGGAAATCTTATGCATGGTCACATATAGGAACAAATATATTATCAACCATAAAGTATCAAGAATTTGGTTGGGGTGTCGAAGGTCTACAATCAATCAAACATATTACCTCAAACTTTAAAAAGTCAAAAAGGCAAATTTGAAGAGACAAGTCATCAACGTAGGAACTCATATTTCCTCTTTCATACATTTTTTACACATTATTTCATGACATTTTATAACATAATTTATTATTTTTATTATAAGGGCTAAGAGATGAAACAACCACAATCTGGCTAAATTAAATGTTTCGTAGTCTGAGTTTCAACAAGTCATTGCTTTGTTAGATCAAATATCATTGAAAAGTGAACACAAACTTATGATAAAAGTAAAAGATATTTTCATATGGTACCAAATCTTATAAAGTGTAATAGTTCTATTTAGAAAGAAATAATAGTCAAATCCATAATTTCCCTAACCAAAACAACATTTGAAAGAATATGAATGAGACACCAAAGTAAATTTCATGTTAAGAGCATATCATAAATACTCGAAAGAAATAAGTACCTTGATCAAACAAAAACAACAAAAATCTCTCACATATCACACCTAAAGGTACAATAAACAAAATTTTAAGCTTGATGTTCAAAAGTTAACAAATCATCAATGTGAGCTCAAGTTAAATGACTTGGGGTTGTTGATTTTGGGAAATTTCAAGCAATTCAACTTCCTTGCATTCATGTTATGATTGCCTGTTCTTCTTATCATTTACAATTTTTACATTCATTAACCACATCTATACGTTAGAAAATCATTTTAAATACTTATGAAGTTCACCTTCATCGTGTTTAAAATCAATATTTTTGGTCTTGATATATAAGTGCAAATTTTAGTCTTAACCCTCACATGTCTAAACAACAATGATGAAGTCCAACTACAAATCTCATTCATGATGAAATGGGTCAACTTGTTCAAAATAAATCCAAAAGATACTTATTTTGCAAAACTGAATATCATAATTGTGATAACTGTCCATTTAAACAGTGAGAGACATATATATTATACCATTTGAATTTCCTTCAATGAAAACTTAATATATCTATATTAAATAAAAAAAAATCCTACTTCAATTAAATATTTACCATAATTAATTTCAATTTTCATTTCATTTAACAGGAACAATATAGCTTAGGGTACAGAATTATAATTTGAAAAAAAAAATTAAGTACATCTTAAAAATATAATCACTTAGATACTTGTTTTAAATGTAAAAAATACAACTTTATAAAATTTAAATTAAAGCCTACATTACTAAATTTTTTAAATACCCAAAATATTTTTGAAATTTTGATTTGAAATAGAGATGTGAAGCTTGATTCTGAAAATTGAGTATTTTCTGGAATAAGTAATTCAGAAGTATTTGTGTATATTTTATTTTCTGAAAATGAGAATCCATAAATGATTTTGAAATGAAAAACGTATACAAGAAAATGAAATCCAAAATGTTAGTTATGAATTTCAAAATATGAATTTCAAAAGAGAAAATTTGGCTTACGAATTTAGGTTTTCAAAAGAAAAAATTTAAAAACAGGAGGATCTTTCTGTCGTTTTACCTGTGATGGTGAAATTTGCAAAATGAAATAATGCAAGAAGTAAAATCTAATTATAATCTAAATGTATTGATCAAATGATGTTTCAACACTATTTACAAATACATAAACTGGCTCAAAAGTAAGCTCGTCTTGTGAGATAGTTGGTAAAATTAGAATATAATGATGCTTAAAGCATAGTCAAACACTAACATTTTCAATGGGCAAATTAATCAATTAAAAAAAATTGGGATGTCGCTATATATGCAATTAACATGAAAAAAAGACATAACTGATCATTAAAATGTATATAATCACATTGTAAAAATTAATTTTCTGAATTATACAACTCTGATATAGTAATAACCTTAAGATTATCACTTGAAATTTAAAAGAACTGATTAAGTCCTAAAGAAATTAATCTTACCAAAAAATAGTCTAGCAAGTTGCAATATTTGATAAAAAAAAATCAATTTATTTTTTTATAATAACAACATCTAGGAAAAGTTTATCCAAACAATAGGTACTAACTCACATTATTCATCCTTAATCATCCTTAAGTCATGTTGAAGATGTGTCTAGATTAGAAAAAAAATTGTGACTTACCCTTGAGAGTTGTGGATGGTTAATAGAATGTGTTTCATAAACAAAACATAATAGAATATCCAAAAGACAAAAAGAATCATTCTTATATCATTCAAAATTTATTAAATGTGTTAAAAAAAAGGTATTCGAAAATGGTTAAGAATTATCCTTTTCCAATAACAAGATTACGGACAAATATGCATGTACTCCCATTTGTCATTTCCACTGCTTGTTCTCAACATTGTCCATGAAAATACAGAGAGAAAAAAAAACGAATGGTCTTTGATGGCTTTGGAATTTTTGAAAACTGCCTTGTTAATTTTATAAATTCACATGAATGTAGGAATGAACAAAGAAACACCCCTAATTCCCTAAGTTTAAAGTAAAGCAATACCTTCCATCACAACTTCATTTTCAAATCTAAAATCAAACTTTGCTACTTTTGTTAAAAAAATCAAATGTCTAACAATTCATGGTAAACCTTCACTAAGATTTTATAATTAAAGTAGAAAAAAAAGAACACGCAACAGAATCAAATCATAATACTAAATCAATCCAAAGAAACTTTCTCCCAAAACCAAAGTACTTTCGTACAATGAAGATGGAAACTGTCACAAGCAAACTAGTTAACTCTGTTGACATCACATCTCATTGATGACAAGCACCAAGCATAAACTTATGTTGAAGAATGAAAGTATAAAGATGGCTTTAGAATCATAATTTCACAAGTTTAAGTCCAGACAAAATATTCGCATTTACCAAAGCAGAAAAAGAGAAAAGAGGTACACAGAAGATAAATCTAATTTGATAAATAGGGCATTGTTACAGACCTAGGCAAACTTTACATCATTACAGGTTATAGGGGATCCGTGATTCAATTGAAGCCAATGATTTAGTTAGAATGGGATCTAATGGGAATGATCATCAAATAGAAAAGAAAAATCCATTAGTAGACAAGCACTACTTCAGCGTTCACAACTCTTCCTCAAGTCACCAACATAACAAAAGGCAGTGAAATAAACTTGCACAACAGCAACTCATGGACACTTCCTTTGGATATATGAAGCTCCATGCTCTTCATACCTGCCAGAAATGCATTAAAACGATTCAGTTTTCAATAATAGAAGCCTAATTTGGCGAATTTCCTTTTCTTATGATAAAATAGGGAAAACAAGAAAGGCAATGTGAATAATGAACTAGTATGATCACAATTTGGTGAATAGGGGATAATTACTCGGATTTGGAGAACCACATTTGCTGGAAGGAGCCAAGAGATGCCAATATACTACCCCCTATCCAAACACTGCATATAAAAGTCATTCATTAATTAAGTTAGAAGACAAAGTATATGTACAATGCATCAATCAACAATTTACTAACACAAAATGTTAATCTGAGTCCCCAACCCCTTATTTTGGAGAGATATGGAAGCATAACAATAAAAAGGAGGGGCAAAAATTAAGTTGGTTTTTTCAAAACTAATAAAAGAAAACTACACGAAGTAGCAAAGAAAAATCCCACTGATCAATCAATTTAAGATTTGTCAATAGAAAAATTGTGTTCAAGCAATACAAAAAACAGGCTGGCATGGCACATATTTTGTCTCACAGGATCTCCAGTCCATTTGACATCTATGATGCATTCTCTTGCTTCAGCCCGAGTGGTGGTTTCAGAATGAAGAAGTTAAAGTTGTAGCTCACAGAAATTCCAAGCTCAATAAACCATACCAAAGACACCAGAAAACAGACATGGGCAGTCAAATCAGAGTTTTAGGAGTTATAAATTCATACAACAGAAAGAAATTAAATCAATTAGACAAGCTTCTTGAGTTTCTTATTTCACGTAGAAAGGCCTAAATCATCTGAAGGATGGTTTATTTTCAGTGTTAAAGAACAAAACAAAATATAAAATAGGCTGCTTATGTAAAAATTGAACTCCACCACCAAAGTATAGAAATAAAGCCTTCAAATCTGTAATAAATGGAATAATGAAAACATTGCTTCCCAGATGAATAAAAACCTAGCCACTTCATATACTGATATGTGTAACCATGGAGAACTTGTAATAAACCTGATTTGTCTTTTGCAGGAAATAACCAGGAAAGAGAAGTAAAACAGCAAAATGATAATGGCGTAATTAATAAGTGCATTGACACAAGATAGATAACACACCTAAACCTTCTTTCAGTAGCATTCCCACTGGCCAATACTTTTACTCTGGCAGCTTGAGGGGACTCCTGCAATGGAAATGAAATTGTAGTCAATTCTTACTACAATTAATCGTTCCAGCTTCTTGAAAAACAATGGTGATCACATGCCATCTGGTGAATTAATTTAAATAGATCCAATGTGTTGATTTTTATAATATTATAAACTCAAATATAACTTCTAAGAAATTCTAATAAATGTTTTCAATTAATCTCCCCTTGTTAGAACTGCCAGCCTGCAGAAGCTTTAGCTAAAGGTTTATAATCCACTTTGACCACAATCTTACAGATTACGATTGGACTTTACAATGATATAGATTTTCTGTTGTCGTTAACATCAGTATGTTAAGATATAAGGGTTAAGATAGTCCGAACATTAATGAGTTTGTTAGTTGATGAGGTGTTAGTCAGGTATAAACAGGGGGAGAAGGATAGAAGACAGGTATAAATATCTTCATTTGTAGATGAGCATTAGCTTCTCGTGAAAGGAGAAATCCTTTGTAAAGGGAAAAATGAAACCCTGGGAGGAACAGGATAGTCTCCTATTTCTTGTTCTTTCATCCTATTCAATAAAAATCTTTCGTGTCTCTTTTCAATTCTTGGTTTTGAACAGATTTCATAAAAAAAAAATTAACTTAAAAAGTTACACAAAATTTCATCCCAAAAGAAAGCTAAGAAAAAAAAATATATATATATATATATATTAGCACATAGAATCTCTCCAATGCCTTGCATATGAAAGTTCCGCTGAAGAAAGACCCCAAAGGAAACCAAAAGTACAGATTTACCTTCAATATTATATTTGGAAGTAAAAAGAAGTTGATTTTTTTTTAAAATAGAAGTAAAAACACTCCACAAGCCTTCTATACAGAAATCAAATGTACTTAATTATAATCTACAAAAAAGGTGAAGACAAAAGCTTCAGCCAATAAATTATAGAATTTATAGACAGATTTACAAGTCCCTCCTATAAAGCCTTGCACTCTGAATAAAATACACAAGGGCTCATTTGTTGAAATATATACCTCTAGCAAGTCTTTCTCAAGCCGTTCCTTTAGTTGTTGCATTGAAGCTGTACCACCAGCAAGCTGCATGTGATAAACGAAATCAACTTTAATTTACCAGGTAAAGATATTGAAATGAAATGCTTCAAAAAACCTATCAAGTGATCATAGACTATACATAATAAATATGTACATCATGGTTTCAGCAAATAATTGTCAGTTAAGTTCTGCGTAAAAGGTCATTTGACTAAAAATAGAACTCAAATAAAATTCCAATCAAGATAAAAGCACAAGTTATTATGCGTGTAATATCCTGAAACAACAACTAGGGCAACACTTCCACCCACCCCAACAACTGCAACCCAATCTCAAAATAACTCCAAAATTTTCCATAAAAAAAAGGATGCCCCTGTATCTCTTTTTACACCAAAATTGAACTTGGCAAACTAAATAAGAACTACTTGAGTATGAGTGTGTGTGTGTGTACACACACAAAGTAAAAGAAAAAGAAATAAAATGGAAATCAACTTTACCAGTATACTACTAAACAACTCTCTTCGAATGTCTACATCACACTTGTTAATGCTTTCAATGACCTACAAAATGGTAAAACAATCAGCAAAAGCAAGTCAGGTACTTCAAACAAATACGCTTTAAGTTTAATAAATTACCATTTGAGGAAGGCCACGAACTGAAGGAGCAATTTCAGCAAAGCTCTCCATGCCAGGAATTGACTGTACACCATTGACACAATAAGAAAATTAGTAGACAGAAGAGAAGAACAGAAATATGTTAAAGAACTGCAGAACAAAATAGAAGCACAACAAAAAATGGACCAGACAGAACATCAAAATAAATGACCACCAGACAGAAGATTTCATTGTGGCACAAGGGGAAGAGAGGGAGAAAATTGCATTAAAAAATTTTAAAACTTTTTTACAGTACACATCCAAAAGGAAAATATTTTCACATATAGGGCATTGCTAGGTGTATAGACATTATGTCTTTGAATTATTTCTTTTTCAAAATTAATATGGCTTGAATCATTATTTACTTTTATGTTTATATTGCAGATTGAAGCTACATACTGAGTTATTTAAATTTTTTTGTATAAAGAAAACTTGTGACATTGCAAGTTATTGAACAAGAATCCTATTACTCATTAGTGTCACCATATATTTAGATTAACAATTTCATAAAGATGTCTTTCATTCAATTCTTAACAACAATCTTCAGTGGGAAGTGTCTTTTGGCACCTCGCCTGTAGGTGCTTAAAGTCCTTAGTACATTAAGGGTTTAACAACATTGCTTAAACTCCTTGCAAGAAATCCTTGGCATATTTCTAAGAACATGAAATACCATAAATGATTTATATTAAATGAACAAGACAAACTAATCACATCTATGCATGCAAGCCACATACCTGAACCAGGGATGGATTGAAAAGAACATCTGGAATCTTAAATCTGTCAGATCCAATTTCAAGTGTCCTGCATGATAAAAATAAATACATCATAAACAAAACAATAGACAAAAAGTTACACTAAAAACCAGAAGCAGCAATCAGGCTATGAAGTACAAATAGTAGCACATTAAATGAAAGAAGATATTTTGAAGATAAAACGTCCTCATCCATGTTTCAATTAAAAAGAATAACACTGACTTACTGGCCATCAGGAAGCTCATATGAGGTCATTGGGATGTTTGAATATGCACTCTCTGTCAAATAAAGGGAAAAATATAGTTTTAATGTACAGAAACTGCAATTCTATTGGAACCAAGGTAAAAGCATCTTCTAGAGCTATAAAGGACTGACTGAACTGGTACATGTTTATCACTAAACCAGATGATTGAAAAAATATCATATATGGCCTAAGTGAAAGCCCATACATCAAGTTGAACAAATTACATCACAAGAGGCATCACATAAAAAGATATCTAAGAGGTGTACATAGAGAAAGGAGAGCAAAGGAAATAAAAGAATGCCACAATAAAAACTAGGAACCTTTTCCACAAGCCATTAAAGAACAATAAAACACAGCAACAATACTATTCAAACAAGAGCACACTTCCAATAATATTCAAAACATTATACAAGGTGACACAACAAGAGGTAAACAAACCATCATAAGGAGTATCCGGTGCACGGCACACACATTCCTTGATATCACTGGCAATCACCCTCTGCATAAGAGAACAGACATCAGATAAAGAAAATGCAGAAAGTTATGAGATATTACATCGCCATTCACAGACCTGCGAATAGAGTTTGTAGCTTTCAGTTGTATTTGGAAAATCAATATCTACTGTCTGCAAGGTTCAGAAAAAAAAATAATGAGAAATAGTAATCATTTATGCATACAATGGCAGTTGAAATCATATAGAAAGGTACGAGCCAAAAACTAAATTTTGGTGCTAATAAAGTAAAAAAAAAAAAGTCAATTTTGCTCATTTGCCCCAAAAGTTCTATAATTACTTTTAAATATTAATTGAAATAACAGATGCAAGGTTATAATGTAACTGAAATAAAGGATGTAACATAACTACAACTCACTTTTTCTTCGTTGTTCTGATCCTTAATTCTATACCTAAAAGGCTAACACTGTTCCCTCTTTTATACCTAAAGTTTAAAATCAATTTGCTAACATGTGCAAACATTTAGTACGATGTCCAAATTATTCAGTTCAGATCACTACCAGAAGTATACTGGCACTTACCAGTTTCATCAAATTACATCCATAACTGAAAACAGCTCAAGAAGAACACTCAATTAAAAGAGACAAGAAAAACCATATTACAACCATCCAGAAGCCCTTGAGGCACAAGCAGTACATATAATACCCAAGTTCAAATTTTAAAGAAAACAACAGGAAAAAAAAACCTGGATCTGGATGCCTCACACTTTAATGATTGCAAGCAAATTGAATAAAAAAAATGTTACTAAGAAGTCATCAGGATGAAAACATTATACCTGAAACTCTCCAGGGCGTATTTCCTTTCTCCTAAAGGAATAACGTGGTTTCATCTATGCCAAAAAAGGGAAAAATCTCAGGCAGATAAAGTCAGAGCATCTTTATTTTATATGATCACTGACAAATATAGTAAGTAATTTTTGTCACCCACCGTAATACCCTTGCTTTCCAAGCTTTTCATCAAGCAATCTGTAAGAAATTCTCCTCCAATTGGAGAGGTTGCCACAGCCTTATGTTGTTAACAAAGTAGAGATATGAGCAGACAAAAAGACGTATAGTATTAGCCAAATCTCAAATATAAATGTTGAGTACAATAAAACATTATATTCTTAATTTGACATGTGTGTGTATGTGGCACACACATAATGGCAGACATTATGCAGAAGATACATGAAAAAATATTAGTTTGTAAATTACCTAGGCAAGCAATAGTACCTCACATATCCATAGTCTTTCTCTCTTACAATTTTGATACTTGTTGTAGTTTTGTAAAACACAATCTAATGACTGAGTAATAATATAGAGATTATGGCCAATAAATAAGAGCTTCAGTGTTTTCTCAGGATTTTCTTTTATACATTTGATGTATATATTTCGCACTGTTAATCAAATAATCACATCAGTTCAAATTTATCTATAACCCATGTTGAGTTAGGAGATCCTTTTCAAATACCCACTTCATCCTTTAAGCCTTAAAAAAACCTTTTCCAGAGTGGTGTATACAGTAAATTGGGTCAATGCAGGTTCTTCTAACAACATCAAAGTCAAATTTAATAAATTGGATAACAAAACTAAATATTGAAATTCCAATGTCAATTTTATTGGATTCAATAGTAATGAATACCTTCTGAAGAACATAACCATCGTGTACTGGTGCAATTGTAGTTGACCCTCCACCACTGAAAACAATGGAATAATGAAGAAAATGTTATGTTTCTGGCATGTTAGTCTAACATATTAGAAGTAATAATAAATATAGAAAAAGTTGTACATTTTCTCCTTCCCCTTTTCAATTTTCTCAATTGAATTCTCAATCTAATATGTATATGCTTAAAGTTTTTCAATTTAGTCCACCCAATGCATTGCTTTGACTCAAATAGTAGGAAATTCAACTTTCATCATTATCAGCCTCCTATGATGTCTCCAATATGGTGCTAACCCATTCCACTTTTTTAAAAGAAATATTGGCAAAGTCTCATTGCTTGTCACCAAACCCAAATGACTACTTTAAAATGGTTGAGCAGGAAAATAACAATCTTTAGGCATGTTAACATACATAACAGAGAAGCTTTCAAATTATTATTTCTCAACGTAAGGTCGCAGGTTACTTATTTATTTAACAATAATTTAGAATAAGCAAAACCCTCTTGGTATTTATTTCATACAGTTAACTGTAATAACCGTAAACTTCCTATTCCAGAACTGAAATAAAATAAAAACAAGTATAATTTCTTATATGTCATTGTCGACTCTTTTGATTCAGTGATTTCAAGTACATGAATGAAACTTTTTTTATCTTGATACTAAAGTGAAAGTATATGACTACTGCTTCAAGCAAGTATAAGAGAACACAGGCTGAAGAAGAATTTCAACTGCAAACTGCGATACTGATTACTGATTACATGGCATTGAGTGTGAAAAAAGGAGTAGGTTGGAAGAAAAAAGAGAAGAGAGAATCTGGGAGAACTAGCAAAAAAATGAGAAAGGTGGCAAGAATTTGAGGAGTGAAATATTCTGTGCATCTGCAGAATTTCCCATCATTTTTTTTCTTTGATTTCAGCACAAGAGAGATCTATCTTGATCTACATTATTTGTTCTATAATTCCAAATTCCTATTTTATCTTACTATATATGGTAAAAGTAAGCCATGTAAGATCTAGTTAAACAAGACAAGGACAAATATAACTTAGGCCGTCCATAGATAATATTTTGAAAGGTAAGCAATTGTTATACGGAAATGAAGGAAAACACCATTGTTCACAATGATACTACAGCAGAATAAGAACAAAACTACCATTGAATAACCTCATGATCTCTTACCCATCAACAACTAATGACGTAGCACGCCCTGATGCAAAGGAAGTCAGAACCTGTATGTGAACACAAGGAATAAACGTTCAGTACCTTTTTTGTTCTCACTCCACAACAGATATTATTTTATGAAGTATAGGTTGGCGAAGCACTAACAGCATTCTTCGCCAAAAATAATGCAGGTGCCTTGTACTTCTCAAACATAAGCTCTGCTGTCCTGCAATAATAAAATCCAAATTATACATACTGACACTTTAAGATGAGCTCATAATTCTAGACAATAAATTATAATAAGAATACCTTTCTCTCTGCTGTTGAGAGTTTGAAGAAGGCTCAGCAAGGAGCATAGGATGCTCTTTAGGATCAATCAATAGGCACTCCCTACCAAAAACAGAAAGCATGGCTGATCAATAGGCACTCTCTACCAGAAAAAGAATGTGCAGCCAGTGACAAATAAAATAATTCCTAAGGTATATGAAATATGTAATATAATAATAAAAATTTAAAAAAAATGTCAAAGCAAGACTAGGAAAAGAACTAACAAAAAGAATATAATATCTTGGCGTTGCAAGGTTCATCAATTGTTCCATGCCAGAAGGAAGGAGAACTAAGTCATAATTGAATCCTAGTGTTTGGCCTATTACACTCTTAAGTAGAAAGAGTTACAACCTGACAATTAGTCGCTTTGGCATAGTGATAAGCACTTGATCCAACATGAGTTTAATTCCTAGTGGGGCAATTGTTTAAGAGAAGACTATTGCACCAATTGTCTCAGCAGAAGTTAGGTAGCTTAAGTCACAATAGAAGAGTTTGATTCGTAGCGGGGAAATTACCGAAGGAAATTGTTACAAGGTGCATAAATTATCCTGTGACAAAGGTCAAATGGGTCAAGTCACAATCGAATCATGACACTTAAACTACTACGCTCTTAAATAGAAAGAGTTGTCTTAACTATTAGCTATAGTTTTTGGTATAATGGTAAGTGTTTGATCCAACACTTGGTGATAAAAGCAACTTTTATCTATCAATCAGATAATGATTCTTCAAAATAATCCCATCCAAACATGCACTTTGGTTACATGGTTCAAACAATATAGAGATATATTCAAATCAATGTTTTCAACAAATTCATTTTATGGTTTTTTTAATGGTTCCTCTACCCTTTTAATTGCACTAAGTTCAATTTGGTCAACTTTTCTTGTTTGAGCCTTTGTTGACCTTCTTACATGGCCAAATCACTATTATGTGAGTTTTTTGTTATCTTCTCTTCTCCAAAACAGTGCTACTCCAACTCTTTTCCCATGTATCTTTGTTCTTTGTTCTTTCTTTCCTTTCTTTTCTTATTCACTCATTCATCTCAGCATTATCATCTCTAGTATACTTATCTATTCTCTTTTGCAATTTGTTGTCCAGCATTCACTACCATACAAAGCATCATCGATCATATAGCTATTTGATAGAATTTCCTCTTTTAGTTTGAATGTGCCCTTAAATAATCTATGTGTTTACTTCATCAGTTTGATTTATATGCACTTCTCCCCTTCAATTTCTCCCATTATTTTCTAAGACAGATCCAAAATACCTAACATGTGCAACTTGCGGTATGATGTCACCCCCTGTTTAACCTAACAACTTGATGTTTGCTAACTATTCCTGTGTTCCAGTAATGTTGTCAATCCGTACATGAAAGAGAAGGGCTGAGTGAGGCCTTGTACAGCCAATATAAAGTAAAAGTATGATAAATATTTATGGTATGGGCCATCAATGTTTGGAACAGAATCTTCATTGCTATCAAACAATTATTATCCACCATTAATACCGAGATTTCTCGTGTATTTATGTGCTTTAGATATAGGTAACAGATCAACTATTCTTTGGACAATTGCTTTTGAGAGGAATCATCAAATAATCAAAAAAGGAATCACATGAACTTTATCAAATTCCAACCATATCTGCCATAAAATAATCAATGCAGAAAGGAAAACACAATCCTACAATACATATCACAGACAGTTCAGAAAATCAGTATTGACCTGAAGGCATGATCCCATATGCTATCAACAATATCCCAGTCAGCTACAATTCCATCCTTAAATGGAGACAGCACCTGCTAACACAAAAATATAAAACAACAACTATTCATTGTTAAAAATAAATTACTAATCCTAATCAAATCAAGAAAGCCACTACAAAAGGGTTACCTCCATATAGTCTCTACGGTACCCCAAGGACTGCGATCCTACAAACAATTTCCTCTTTCCCTTGGCCTTGTCAGAATCAGCATTTCTAAGATTATTCTTTGATTCCCCAACTGAGGCAGAGTTCTTCTCAGCATCATCATCTGCTTCATCAACATCCATTTGATCAATTGCTCCAACAACCTAAATTCACACACAGAGACAAGACAACCACCAATTCATTATCAACAATCAAACTACCCATCAATTTTCCTGATACCTTCCAATCAACTATAAATTATAAATGCACCCAACTACACATCAAGCAGTAGTAGCCTATCACCACACAAAAATGCCAGTGTCCACTTTATTATTAACTCAAAGCATAACAAAATTCAATACTCTATCAACAAAACAAAACAAAATGGAAACAATTTCACCCTACCTATAAAAACGATAAACGGTACAACAATGTAGGAAAAACAGTAAACAAAAAACAAATCCCCGAAATTTCAGAAAAGTAAAAAGAGGAGCGAAAACACTTACAGACGGAAATACGGCCTTGGGAGCATCCTCACCGGCATAACCAGCTTTACATGTGTGTGAACCCAAGTCAAATACTATAGCTGATACTTCATCTGTGGAATCAGGCAAACGAAGAAAATTGAGTTCACTCTTCAGAAGGAGAAGGAGAACGAGAACAAGGAGAATAGGTTTGGATACTCACCACCGCCATACATGGCTGTGACTGGCTACGAACTCGACAGGTGAATTAGGGTTTTTTAATTTAAGGTTTACGGATTTTCTCTCTCTAGGGTTTCAGTAGAGAGAGAGAGAAGCTGCGGCGAAATGGAACGCCGCCGCGGGAATTTCCGGCGAGGTAGTCGGAGGAGGAGAGTAGAAGTGAGAAGCGCGCGCGATTTGAAGAACGAAAAATTAGGGTATGGTAAGGGCTACGATAATTCATAGGAAAATAATACTTAATATTCCTTTAAAAATTTACATCTATTTCACAACTACTTTAACAATGTAATAATAAAATTAAAAAATTAAAAGTAAAACAAATATTACTAAAATATTATTATTTTGAGTTATTAAATAAATTTCTTTCATTTTATTTTATAGGTTTGAAAATATCATCACCTAAAACCCACACGTTACGAGCCTCCAACATTTTTTCTTAATTTATTTTTGTTCAGTACTTTATATTTATCTAGAGAAATATTTTTTCAAATTCAAATTTTTCTAAATTTTTTAAATTTAAATTTTCAATTTAAAATAAATAATTATTAAATTTGTTATGATTCAATATTATAAAGACTAAAATTAAAAAAAAATGTGTACACTGAAAAGAAATTCCTTCTACATATTATTATAAACTATATATGTAAAATTTAAATATGGTAAACTATATATGTAAAATTTAAATATGGTAGTATAAAAAAACTAATAGTTGTATGTTGTTGAACATTACACTATTAGAAACCTTATATTAAAATGAATTTGTTAAAAATATTGATTTGAATATATTTATGTTTGAACATGTAGCCACATTATTTTTAAGGTTCATTATCTGGTTGGTAGATAAAAGATGCTTTAATCATCAAGTTTTGGATCCAATACTTACATTATACTTAAAAATTATAGTTAATAATTTTGACACAACTTTTTTATTTATTTAAGAATGTCGTAATTCAAGTGTCATGATCCGATTGTGATTTGACCAATTTGACCTCTATCATGGGACAATTTATACACCTTATAACAATTTCCTTTGATAATTGTCTGGTACGAATCACACTTTATATTGTGACTTGCTCTACCTAACTTCTATTATGAAACAATTGGTGCAATAATCGTCTCCTAAACAATTGTGTCATTGAGAATTAAACTCATGTTGGGTCAAGTGCTTAACATTATGCTAAAACACTTATGCATTTGACTCGTCATATGGTCACATGTTCCTATTAAACTCATTGTCATATGTAACACTAAAGTCCATATTGATGACGGTCCTTATATAATTGTCATTGTGTAGTCAAACAGCAATGATCCATTTATGTCCATATTACATAATGAAGATATATAGTACTCATTAAGTGATTATATGAAATTTTTAATATATTATCATACTCCATTAATGTTTAGGGAAAAATTGTTTGATGACTCAAAATATGTATTTATGTGGTCTCAAATAGATCATTTTGTTGTTGAGTGTTTCATACTAGGAAAAAACATGCACGAGGCAAAAGTTTATCCCAAGTTGGAAATCAATGATGAAAAACACTTTCATACATTTTTTAAAATAAGTTCTTCCATTTTCTAGTTATTTAAGATAGGCAATCGATTTAAAACAACTCACTTTTTAACATCATATATTGCATTACTTACTAATAGAATTTATAACAATCAAATCAAAACACGCTACATAGTTCAAGTTAGTCCAACAAAATATTGAAAAATATGTTATGTCAAACAACAAAATTTGTGGTTTAAATTAAATTGAGTATTTTTTTTCAATCATTTGGCCCGTAACTTAATTGGGTTAGGCTAGATAAACAAATAACCTTATAGGATAACTATTTTATAAAATAATAATTACATTTAAAAAACAAAAAAAATATTTTAAAACACATACAATGTAGTGTAATTTTTATTTATTTATATATAAAATTAATATATTTATAAGTAAAGTTATAAGTCTATTTAAAAAGGCATATTAGACAAACTTTATACAAATTTTTTAGGTGATTATTAGCTTAATGTGAATCAAACCATTTACTTTACACATGCATTAATACAACTTTATATTTTTTTTTTATCAATAGAAATAAGAAAATAAATATAAAGTATTTGGGATGTTCAAGCCTATGTATAAGTGAATGTTTTTGTATACATCTACTAACATATTAAAAGAAACAACAACACAAAACATAGATATATGAATAAATGGCATGCATTTAAGGATGTGTAGTCTAACCATCATATACCATTACAACTTTTGGATCTTGTATTTCTATTACAAACTACAAGTAACCTCTATCATTAGTCAACTTTGAATTTACATCATTTAATACCTCAATTTGGATTTTTCATTATTTTTTTACATATCTATATGTCCCTGTATGAATTGTTATAATCATATGTATTGTTATCTAATGTGTATATCACGTCTTTCCTCGTTTCTCTTTTCTTTTTCACTATGTACATTGTTCTTGTTCCCATATTTTTTTGTCAATTAAAATTCTTCCTCTTTATCTTTTATTTTCTTGCACTTGTAGTTATCGTTTTGCTTACAAAGTACCAAGGAAACGTATATTGAGATTAACATAGTTTGATTTTGGTTAGGAAACAATTCATAATTTTGAACTTCATTTTCTTACTGATAAAAAAAATTGAACTCCACACTTTAGGTATGTGAATAGAAACCATGATATTGTGGTGCAAATTGCATATATACAAATGTACCTTTCAAATCAAAATTGTGGATTTCCCACTTGTCTCACTAGAAGCTACATTTATGTTTCCCAATAGATCTGGATTGGACCACTATGTATTCTTTTACCTAGTTTGTAAGTGAGTCTTGCTAACCCTTCTATAGAACTTGTTATACCCAAGGTAGTCAAAATCGAGATCTTACTTAGGATCGAAAAGATAAACATGAATCGTAAATCGAAAAATCGTAACACGGATTGTAAGATCCTACAATTTTATGAAATTCATAATTGAACCTCATAATATATAAAAAAGAGTACATAATTAGGTGTGAACAACACATCATATGATAAGAGTAACCATTTACTAGTTACAAAACATTGAGAAAATAATAATCTATCTAAACCAAATAATCTTGTAAGTTAAATTCATATTCAGCTTCATGATTTCTATCTCCTTCATCATTCAAATCAATCATGTCTAAGTGATGACTATGTAAAGATTCGTCCTCCTCTACTTTGATAGGAACCAAGTTTTCATTCAAATCAAATGTTTCATTATGTTCATGCTCATCTTCCATAATCCACTCGTCATCAGATGAACAATCATGAATATTAATTTGAGTTGGTTTTCTTGTTTGCTTCTTCTTAGCTGATTTTTAATTAGCCATAACAAAAACAACATCATTCATTATGCTTTGCTTTTGCCTATTTCTTCTCTTTGTGTGGGCCTAAACAAATGCAAAGACAAATATTATATGTAATTAGTGGATTAGTAGTAGACTACTAATTTTGAGATATATTTTAAGTTAACTTATCATCTCAGAGGAACTCCAGTTACGCTCACATCCGAAAGAGCTACATGTCAAGCTCAATACATGAATGACAAACTTTTGGAGTTCTGTATACTCATCACCATAAGACTCCCACCAATCTGTTGGAGTCTTTAAATTGATTGACCTAGTAGCCATGGGACAATTAAATTTTTTTGCTCGTTTTTTGAAATCATCAATTAGAACATCAATGAGAGTTTGTTCATCCTCATCCTCCACCATCCTAGTTATGCATTCCATTAGACCTCGTTTCACCTCCAAATCTGCTTTAAATCCAGGACAATAATGCATTTGAGGGTTAAGAAAATAGTCGGCAGCTTGCAAAGGCCTATGAAGTTGTTTGTCCCACCTTTCATCAATGATATTCCACAAAGGCAAATAGCTAACTAAAATATATTATATTGAGTTAGTTTTTTGTTTTGAATTTCAAAATCACTATCTCAACAAACAAATACATAAAATACCTTTTTTTAACACCATTGAAAGCTTTTTGTATCTTTTCTTTAGCTTGGTCCATTGCTTCATAAATGAAACTCATGGTTGGTTTTTGATCCGAATCAACCAATCGAAGCACTTCAATTAGAGGCAATGCACCCTTCAAAAATATTATAATATTCTTCCAAAAATTCTGGTCTAAAACCACATCTTCAACTATTTTTTCATCATTTATTTTAGCAAACTTGCTAGACCTCCATTCATCACAAGTAAGCATTCTAATAAAAGCTCCCTTATTCTCATGGAGGCACCCTAATGTAAAAAAAGATGCAGCAAAGCGAGTAATACCCGACCTTAGCAAATCTCTTCCCTTTGTGAAATGTTGAAGAAAAGATATTAGAGAAGATCTTCAATAAATAAAGGTAGTAATTTTTTTACCTTTTGGAATGGTCTCCTCGTGGATTGAGATTTTCTTCTCAAAATCCTCCAACATTAAGTCCACACAATGTGCAGCACAAGGTGTCCAAAATAACTTTTTTCTCTTTATCAGTTATTTTAGATATAGCAGATGCATCTATGGAATTTACAAATACAATTCCATTTGGGTTGTTCACCAAGAAGTTTGTCCTTATTTTCTTATCATTCCAACCATCAGTTATAATCGTACATCTCGTTTTCTTCCATTCATCCATATGTGATAGTAGAGCAAGTGATGTATTTGTAACTTCCTCCTTCAAATATTTGACTATAATCTCATGATAGGATGGAGGTTTAAATCCAAGATCATGTCTTGAAACCAAATCAAACATAGCAGTGAATTCTTCACTCTTTGCCACATTGAAAGGTATAACATTGTTATAAAAGAACCTAGCAATTGCTTGACATGCCTCCTCTTTAATACCTTTCTTAAACATGTTGTTGATGGTAACTTGTCTATTCTTTAAAATATCTCTATCATTGGGGTGGTTGCTAGACTGAGTGGACTCTTCCTCATTGTTTTTTTCTTTTCTCACCAACTTTTGCCATTTCCTCATCATCTAAATTAAGATTTGATTTCTTATTTAATTTTTGCTGCAAATCAATAACAATTTTCCACATCTCCCTTTTAACTTCATCAAGAGCATCCTTACATGCTCCAACATCCTTTTGAGTATTAACCAAGTGATGCTTCAATCGATAAATTTCCCCTGTTAATACCTTTTGACAGTATTTGCATTGAAGTTTTCTAGTATCCCCATCAACTGAGATACAATGCTTCCAAGCAACATCACTCTTATTTCCTGAAGTTTTCTAGTATAGAAGTCATTTTAATT
>Ga0123342_1004059_pt1 | contig 22811 bp, 15 predicted proteins | sample Turbeawhitnodule_FD_89960 | JGI IMG/M metagenome (GOLD analysis project Ga0123342, IMG submission 89960) | Root nodule microbial communities of legume samples collected from Mexico - Turtle bean Mexico white nodule | ecosystem: Host-associated > Plants > Roots > Nodule | place: Mexico: Nepantla... | reverse complement strand
TTTTGGTTTAATTAGTATAATTATGATATTAATTGAATATATTCTAATTAGTGGTTTGATTTCAGGTTTGCAAAAATACTGTCTCAGGAGAGGAGGCTCCGTGAGATGAGATCCCCACACACTGCTAAGAATAAGAAACCACTCGTCTTCTAGTTCTCTTCATCATTCTATATTGTTCTTTCTCTTATCTTTCTTCTCTTCTGTCACATTTCTTAATACAGTTCATGTATTTTTGTTTAGGGTTTATTGAATATGATGTAACTCCACTTCAGGGGGCTAGCTACTTTATTCTTATACTTTTGCTTTTACTTAATCAACTGATATAATATAGAATATTCTATATTAATTAATTCCTCGTGTTATTAATTGTTATTTACCCTAAAACAAAATCAAAACTAAAAGTAAAACAGCTAGCATTATAGTAATCATATAACAAATTATTAGAATAACAAAAAATCAAACACTTTATAATTCCTTAGGTTTAAATCTGATTTGATGTATACATTCCTAGATTTGAGATATAACTGGATCCAAAACAAAAGAACTTGTTGACTGATCCAGGTAATCATTAAACCTTCAATTACCTTAAATCAATGTTATAAAGAAAATTATTATCAACATTATATATACCGTAATTAAATAAATAAACATAATTTTAACATGAGAGAAAGAATTAATGAGGATGGATCAGTGGGGTTATTTTAGGAGTAGGTTGGAGTTGAACAAGTCATTAATGAGGATTTATCATTAGGTTTATTTTAGGATTAGGTTGTGGTTGAAGATAAGTCATTAATGATTGTGGATTTATTTTAGGAGTAGGTTGGGGTTGAAGATAAATCATGAGGTAAATTATCATTTAAACTCTTTTGAAATTTTTTAATTTTGTTATGATTTAAAGTTATGGTGTTTTTCAATACGAAGTTATACAAGTCTCTAATACTATTTTTAATCGTCCTCTTTTAAGTTTTAGTGAATAACTTTGACCCCGCACATTTTAAATATATAATAATTTTTGCATTTTTATTAAGCATAAGAAATAAACTTATAAAAACATACCTATTACTTGTATTTTCTAAATGCATATCACCTCATTTGTTCATGCCTTTACAAACTTTTTTTCTTATAAGGAATGACTCATACTTCATTCACATACTCAACAATTAATGACCATGACAAAGAGACAATTTTAGAACATTGAATACACTCTTGTTGAATGCATCACAATCTAGATAATTCATCACACATTCCCTTGCTTCATCACCACATAGAGATTTTGAAGCTTAAGAAAAGTAAGATTTTTATCACTGACAATTAGGGGGATGAGATCCGCTCCCACAACAACCATCTAAGTCTTTTAATAACTAAAATAGTTTTTTTTTTCGTTCACTTGTCAACAAGATAAAAGTTGTAAAAGATGTCAACCTTGTGGATGTCACACCAACAATCTCAAGTAAAAGAAAAATATATTTATTCGTATTGTATGTTTTATATATCAACAATGCAATGTTAAATATATTCAGTATTTTTACTGAATCAGGATGTGTCTACAAAATATTATTTGTAATAACTTTTGAGATTTTGTCGCATCTATTAGAGTCAATATACATGCGTCACATTCAAACATCATTAAGTGTTACATTTTAGTTCTTGATCCTCTTTGTACCTTTCATATACATACCTCACATTATAGACTTTCTTTATATTGATGGCATTATCTTCGATGTTTTGCTTCAAAGTTAGTAAAATGTTGGTAAACTTCATTAAACAATCATGTACGTCAAGTAGCATGTATCGTTCAGATCTTAATTTGCTAGCATATGGATACTTAATAATATCAATCAACTCATGGTTTTCACATATTATTTGCACAATCCACCTTCCTCCATTATGTACTCGTTTACTACGTAATTTAAATATAAAAAACACATTTTCTTATTCCAGTAACCATGAATTGTAAATCATATATGTAGCTCCTATATATATTTCCCACATCTTTCACAACCTAATAACGCATATGTTTCTTCTTTTCTTATTGCTCATTTGTGGTAACAAAACTCAACATCACAATGACAAATCTAACTCTGAATGTTACCCCACGAACCCATTGAAATAAGTCATCCTTCGTCTCAAATACTTATACGAATACATTAATTGCAACATCAACATATTTTCCTTGTCACATTTTTTACACAATAATAAAAAACATTTTACTTCTTTCATCCACGGTAAAAGCTCAAATATAATCTCCTTTAACTAATTCATCTTTATTTGACTTAAATTTTTTGATATAAAAAATTTCATCCATATGAGATAATATATCAACTTCTTCAGATATTTTCCTCCAAAATTTTGAATATATTTATGTGAAAGGTAATCAACATTACCAATTACAATCACTAACATGTAAAAAATTACACATTTTGAATTATTGCAATCTAAAACTTAAAAATAATATTTTGAATCACAATTTGAAATAAAATTTTCAAATTCAAATATGTATTTTAAATTGTATAATCCGAATCACTATTTTCAAATTTTGGAAAACACAATTCGAAAGGACAATATCAATGCAATATTTTGCCATTACTCAATCTAAAAGTTTCAAATTGCACGATCTAAAAAAATGTCAAAATTCATTACAAGCATAACGTGTTCAAAAACCATGAAAAAAAACTATCAATGATAAATGAGTTACCCACCTTCAAACCTTACAAAATCTTAAACTTTAACTAATTCTTTAATCAAAACCTTAATATCCAATTAAGATTAAAGAGTAGCAGCAAAAGTACCGGGGAGGCAGAAAGAAAAATGGAGCTTTTATATACAATATAAATCACAAAGGACAAAATAAGTAATTTGAAAAATATTTGGTGTAGGAAGAAGATATGGGGTGAAAAAAGGAAATGCCATCATTCTAGTACTAACAAAACGTATAAATGGGCCGTTTGGGCCCGAATTAAAGTACCAGACTTTTTTTTTCATAGTTTCTTGATGGAAACGTCACCCTTGCGACGTCGTATTTAACCATCATCACCGTCTTCACTTCGGAACCATTAACAGTAACAACATAACAGCGAAAGAAGCATTCTTTCTTTTCGTGAAACAAAAGAAAACTAAGATTTGAGGTTCCTTGTCCCTTCCATCACCATCATCGTCATGTCAGGGATGGAGAGGCTTCAGAGGATGTTTGCGGGTGCAAGCGGAGCCCTAGGGCACCCTCCACCAGATTCCCCCACCCTCGATTCCTCCGAGCAGGTTTACATCTCCTCTCTCGCGCTTCTCAAAATGCTCAAACACGGTACATTTTTCTTCTTTCTCTGTGCCTTCCATTTTTCTTGGTTTTTATTGGCCCAATTTTTTCAAAAACCCTAATCTGTGTGCAGGAAGAGCTGGGGTACCCATGGAAGTGATGGGTCTGATGTTGGGGGAGTTCGTGGATGAGTACACCGTGCGCGTTGTGGATGTGTTTGCGATGCCTCAGAGTGGGACCGGTGTTAGCGTTGAAGCCGTTGATCATGTTTTTCAGACTAATATGCTTGATATGTTGAAGCAGACTGGAAGGTACTTTTTGGGTTCGGTTAAAGTTTCTTTCTTTCTGTGAAAGAAGGTTTGCTTCTGGTTTTTGTTTCACTTGTGGATAGTTGAAACGCTGTCGGTTTGTTGTTGCAGGCCGGAGATGGTTGTGGGGTGGTATCACTCGCATCCTGGATTTGGGTGTTGGCTTTCTGGAGTGGATATTAATACCCAACAGGTTTTTTACTGTTTCTTTGGTCTTTAGTTCGTTATGGTGTCATGTGTTTGTGGTATTGTGCATTGTTTGTGTTTAAAAAATAAATTTGAAACTGAGTGAGGAATTCATAGATGTGTATGAATTTGCTTTCTGTTCTGAAATGAAAGTCTTTAATTGTGCTGGCTGACACTGTGATCCATATAACATTTGTTTTGCTGTTCTTGACCAAAACAAATTAGGCACATGCTAATTGTGATACATCCAAGGTTTTAAATTATGATCTCAGTCTCGGTTTCGTTGTGATTCTTGATAGTGCATTAGTTGTGAACAAACGTGGCCAATGTGGCCGCAATTGTTTGTAGGTTATGGTCACTGAGACTCCAAAATAGTGGTGGCAAACCATTTTTAAAACCTTGGTTACATCTCTTGAAAAATACTACAGATGGATAGTGTGAGAGAGAAAGAGAGATACAAAAGTCTGCAGTATGGTTATGTAAACAATTTGTTAGATTTCATTTTTATTGTTTACGGTTATAACTTATTGGTAATATGGATGTATAGACAAGTGATATCTGTGCTTTGGCTGTTCATAATTTCAAATGAAAGAAGCATTAATTGGTTAAAACTCATTTTTATTAAGTAGATGCTAGGGAAGTGCAAAGGGGAGAGGGATGGATTGCTTGGTGTGGGATTGTATCTCTATCTCATTGCATCCCAATCTTAGATTGGAACTGATTCTAGTCGTAAGGGATGGAAATTCGGGAAGGAATAATGTTTGAGTCATAAAACTTTACTGTACTTGAATATCGATAGAAGAATGTTTAGTTTTTTCATTCTTGCAATTTAAGTAGCTACTATAGAATTAAGACAAGTTAGTAGAATAAACTGTGATATGTATTTCAAAGCTTAATTTATAAATTATGAATGAATGGAATAATTAATGGTTAAAACTTAATGTGAATTTAGAAAGTTTAGACTTGAATTTAGTTAAGGGAGCCTTTATAAGCCCTTAATCCATTAGGGATTTTGGTTGTAGAAATGTAACATATATGTACTTTCTGATGCAGAGTTTTGAGGCTTTAAATCAACGTGCAGTGGCTGTGGTGGTGGATCCCATTCAGAGTGTTAAAGGCAAAGTGGTAATTGATGCTTTCCGGCTGATTAATCCACAAACTATGATGCTGGGTCAGGAACCACGGCAGACAACTTCCAACCTGGGCCATCTAAACAAGCCATCTATCCAAGTGAGTGTTCCTTTATTTCATTCTTAACGTATAGATGCTGCTCTGTTTTTTTCCTTTTGTTGTTACTTATTGTCTTTGCAATCTCCTTTTCAGGCTCTGATCCATGGCTTGAATAGACATTATTATTCCATAGCAATTAATTACAGAAAGAATGAACTTGAAGAGAAGATGTTGCTTAACCTTCACAAAAAGAAGTGGACTGATGGTTTGACACTCAGGCGCTTTGATTCACATTCTAAAACTAATGAACAGACTGTCCAGGTCAGCTAAGAGTTTTCATTGTGAAATATAAATGTTGATCATTCAACCTTTTAATTTCTGTTTTCTTCTCCCCAGTTCAACTTTTTTTCAAACTTTTTCTTTGTTGAATTTATTGCATACATGAGACTTGCACAAATAATAAAAGCAAAGCACTGCTTAAATTGTACCACTCACTTTCCTGACTTTTGGCACAACAGTGAATGATTGATATAGTTCTCAATTGGAAATTCTGCTGACATGGTTTAGTAAATTTCAGAAACTTGCTATACTGATTGATTAATTTCTTGATTCTTTCTTTCGTTTCCTTGTCTCTGAACTACTCCTCCCCTACCACTCCTAAAGAGATTTCAAATAAAATGGTTTTCACTGATTATTGTAGTATAATGTGCATGATAGTTATAGAAACATAAGAATACAAAAATTAGCTCACGAACTTTAATCTACCCTATACGAATGGAAAGGACAACTATTTGGATGACTACATTGCTCCAACATGCTCTGGCATGGTGAGGGAGGAGGATGTGAATTATCACTTCAATCTTGGAAATGAATAATGAGAAACAAATGACACGGTCTTGATAAAGTTTGGTACTGAAAAGAGGGGGATTACGACATGCCTACATTTTTTAAAAAACTGAGCTGAATGACAAATTCAGGTGATAATATTTTTATTACTGATGATGCAGGAGATGCTAAGTTTAGCATCCAAGTACAACAAGGCAGTGCAGGAAGAAGATGAGCTGCCACCAGAAAAACTCGCAATTGCAAATGTGGGAAGGCAAGATGCTAAGAAGCACCTCGAAGAGCACGTTTCCAATTTGATGTCATCAAACATTGTTCAGACTTTGGGAATGATGCTCGACACAGTTGTTTTCTAGAGTTAGCATTGTCTAATGTATTCCTCCTTACACCAACATTTCATTGTCCAATGTATTTCTTGACATGTTTTTTAACAGAAATTGTTTTATCACAGGTATTTGTATTTTGTGTTCTTTAAAATGCAGGAGCAAAGTTACATCTTAAAGGATGAGAATCATATTTTAATCTCTCTAATCTAAATGTAATGAAAGTCTTAATCGTGCGCTAAAGTTTTATTTGTTTATTATTTTGGCTTCAGTTGTACCTGGAAACATATCCATTAAAACTGCATCCTGAGTGAATAATATATTTCTAGAATTAATAGGAGTAGTTAGATCGGTAATACTAATCCATTTTTTACTCCAGAAATAGTCAATTAATTTTTAGTTTCACACAACTTGTTCTTGAGTGGTTTTGTAGAGACATTTTTCAGACTTTTGAAAATCTTGAATCTTTGTACTGTATGCACAAAACTAATTACATGGTAGGAAAGTTAAACAGAATTCCAAGCTGTGCGTTAAATTGAAGGAGGAGGATCTCTGTTGAAGAAAAGAGCCAAGGTTTTGATCAAATCCTGAGCCTTTTCACTTGCCAAGTCATGAAGATGAAAGGCATGACCCTCCCCATGAGTCTCCTCAATCTGCACCACCCCAATCCACCCACTCCTACTCAAAGCATTGTAGTAAATCCACCCTCTCTCCCTCAGCACATCCTTCTCCGCCACACACACCAGCACCCTCCTGCACCCTAGCCACGCCAAGCTCGGCGCTCCCTCCCCCACCGGGTTAACCCGTGGGTCATCATTGTCTGGTGACTCCGGACACACAAAGGGCCACAGCCGGTCCACCACACCCTTCTTATCCAAATCCATGGTCTCGGATCCGGCAGGAACCGAACCCCAAAAATACGGGTGGACAAGACAAACTCCTAGGATGTCCATGCCAATGTCCCAATCCGAATCCCCAAGTAGCATAGTTAAATTATGCACTATGTTGGCACCAGCACTGTCCCCAGCCAAGAAAACTCTTCCGAAGTCTACATTTTCATTCAACCAAGGCTCTGGTCCGTTGTTACTGCGGTGTGACGCTACCCATTGCAGTGCAGCCCATGAATCCTCGTACGCTGCCGGAATAGGGTGCTCCGGGGCCAGCCTGTACTCGACAGAGACGGCGACGAGCTTGGCTTCGGCGGCGACAGCGGCGATGTAGTGGTGGTAGGTTGACGTGAAGGGGGAGGAGGTGCAGAAGGCGCCGCCGTGGAAGTAGACCAGGAGAGGGAGTTTGCGGCGGTGGTTGGTGGTGGTGGTGGATGGAGGCGGCGGGAGGAAGAGGCGAGCGGAGAGAGTGGAATGAGGGTGGAGAGTGATGTCTTTGGAGGAAACAGGGTGAGTGGTGGGGGTGGAGGGTGGAACGACGTCGGTTCCTTTGAAACGTTGAATGCGACCATCGGTGAAGACGCGGATGAGACCGGGGAAATCGTGTGCTACTTCTGCCTCTGCGGTGGTCGGTGTGTTGGTATCGGTGTCCATGGGAGTGACTGATGAGTGAGACAGAAACAGAGTGAGAGTGAGAGAGGAACAGAGTGAGAGTAAGAGAGAAACAGAGTGAGATAGATAAGTAGATGGAGAGGTATCATGCTCCACTTATGTTTTGTGGCTACTTGGGCCACCCATAGGATAAGCTTTCATCATGCAAAATTTCTAATCTCGGCCATTCATTATGTTCTTCATATACTATTATCAAACTACAATATTTTTACTCATTAAAACTTAAATAGTACTTTGGAATTAATTACCATCTTATCTTAAAAAAACCTTTTGTCTCACGGATGATTATTTTAGTTTTTCAATTTAACTACTCATCGTTTATCTGTTTTAAAGTAAAGTGATTTCAGCCAGTGATTTTTAAATTAAGTGTTAAAAAACTTATTCGAAAGGTAAGAGACTCATTATAAATAAAAAATAAAAAAAGTCAAGGATTCTATTGTTTTTGAGTTTTCAAAATTTTGTTAAGGAAATCGTCATTCGTGTTATTCTTGCTAGACTTGCTAAAGATAGCACCCTATTATTCACGAAGGTTTAAATTAAATTTGATCTATACATTCTTAGATTTGAGATATAACTGGATCCAAAACAAAAGAACTTGTTGACTGATCCAGGTAATCAATAATCCTTCAATTATCTTAAATCAATGTTATAAAAAAATTATTATCAACATTATATAAACCATAATTAAATAAATAAACATAATTTTAACATGAGAGAAAGAAAATGAGAATTTATTTAGGAGTAGGTTGGGGTTGAAGATAAGTGTCAAATCAACCTCTAGTTATACTAAACTCTTCTCAAATTCTTTAAGTTTATGAGTTTATTATGATCATTAATGGAGAGTAACAGTTCGGTTCAAAAGTATCTAGTATTAGTCGTTATCGATATAGACGGACATTTCCATAGTATATTTTCACTAATGTAATTAACTTGTCATTTATGATGTAAAAATAATAATAAATATTAAAATATGTTGTTTGAAATCTTAATTAGGATTGTGAAGAGAGTTTTACTTGTATAAAGTTTTATAGGAGGTAATGTAAATCTTGCATTATATTTATATTTGTATAATATGTTTTATTTTTTGGTTATAAGAAAATTAGTAATTTGACTTAATCAATGGTAATTAAACAACAAGATGTAGTTTTCTTCTAACAATGAGGTTTTTGGAAAAGTTTAATTCATTTTTCTTTTAAACTAAACCAATAATTGGTGTGAAGGAGAACAAGGTCTTGATATTGCAATTCTTACTATTTCCTTTTATTAGTTATAACCACCTTATATAATAGATGGATAACAAATAATAATAAATGTTCAAATATAACCGCCTTATTCAGGTATAATTTTTCAATATATTAATATCGGGTTACAGGTAGTAATAACTTGTGTTTTTTAACTAAGTTGAATGTTCAAATTTTCTTAATTTCCCTTTAAATATAGAATAAAATTATATTAAAATATATGTTGCATGTATTTAAAGTTATTGGTATCTAATGTAACATACACACTTATACAACACGCAGACAGAGAGATACGTATAAATATAAGATACAAGAACACAAATTTATATATATTATATAATTATAAATATATATTATATAATTATAAATTGACAATAAAATTTTAAAGATTTAAGTGTATAAATATGTTTAATTTTTTTTAATAGAAATTTATGACTAGTTTAAAAAGATATGTTGTTGTGTTAGAATCATATTAAAAAAAAATTGAAGAAATATTTTTTGAACCAATATTTCATCATCCATTGTCATATGGGTGTTAGTGTGTTATTTGTATATCCGATCATTTGAGAGTTGTAAACGCATAGCTTAATATACGAAAGTTTTGTTGTGTTGTGTTAGTGTTTGTAGGTCGCGTGCGTCTTCTGAGTTTTCCCTATTGCAGGCTTTGAAGAAGAAAAAACGAACGAACAATGGAGAAAATGATGCGACTCAGATCACTTTTCCGATCACTGAGTTGCAGATCTTATCACGCTTTTTCTTCCACCAAGCATATCCTTCCTTCAACCTCTCTTCTCTCTCATTCTCCCAATCACTTTCCTTCTCCCTCTTCCTCAGGTACTTTCTCTCTCCTACCGTTTCCTCTTTTCTACTCTGTTAGGTTTTCCTTCCGCATCGCTTTTATCTTTAATCCGACGTTGTTCGCACTTTTCCCCGCACAATTCGATCCAATTTTTTTCAAATTCAATTAATCTGATTCAATTTCAATGTACTGGTATATGACGCTTATACGGACAATAAGACGGTGTAATACGGTTCGTCTTCCGATTATTGTGACTGGAATTATTTTTTATACTTCGATTCGTAACTAACTCCACAATTGAATCAATCTGTAGTTATAGTACCGGCTCTGTATTCTGGTTAACAAATTGACGATGGTTTTCGTGTTGTTAGTGGCATCGTTCTCTTTCATGATGAAATTGGTTATTCATCAAAGAAAAAAATGTTGTATCTGGTTCACTTTCGAAGTGCTTTGAGGTTTTTTGAGACTTGTTTGGTGAACTTCCCGATTAGAACATGCTGGAATAGAAAATAAGAAGATAAAATGAACTAGCTAGGTTTCTCTTGTGAGTTAAAATTAGTTTTGCATGAGTTAAAATCAACCCTGGAGAAGCTGAATCTGAATGTGTCTATAAATTAGATTGTGCATCAATTAGTTTTAACTAATGAGAGAAGTTTAGTTTATTTTGTCTTCTTATTTTATTCCTCTGTAAGTGTTAGTGAGAAATTTATCGAAATGGAATCTTTGTTGATTGAGCTAGAGTGTTGTGTTTGAGGATGGCTGTCGTATGCTGAATTGGTTTTGCTTCTGAAAAACATGAACAGAATGCAGGTCTCCTTTCTCGATGGGTTTAGGGAGCATGCGATTCTTTAGCGAAGATGTGACTCACATGCCCAATATTAAAGACCCTGAACTGTACAATGCTTTCAAGGATTTGTTGGCTGTAAATTGGAGTGAGCTTCCGGATTCTGTTGTTCATGACGTTAAGAATGTGTTGTCTAGAAACACTGATGACAAGGCTGGCAAGGAGGTTGTGGAGAATGTGTTCCGAGCAGCTGAAGCTGTTGAGGAGTTTGGTGGGATTCTAGTCAGCTTGAAACTGGAAATTGATGACAGCATTGGAGTGAGCGGCGAGGTATTTCTCGTTTAAACTTGCACCTGTAAAGTTGCACTATTGCATTCTATTCAATTTTTCCCATCACATCAGGCTGCTAATGATTGGTTTTCTTTTTGTAGGATGTAAAGCCATTGCCTAATCATATAAAAAATGCTCTTAATCTCATTTTTGATCGTTACTCCACCTATTTGAATTCCTTTGGACCGGACGAGAATTATCTGCGGAAGAAGGTGGAGATAGAGTTGGGCGCAAGCATGATTAACTTAAAGATGAGATGCAGTGGCCTTGGTGCTGAATGGGGAAAGGTATCATCTAACATTTTCACTTGTTATTGCCTATTTATATAGTAGTTTGTGCATGGTAGCCAATGGGATATGTACTGCTTCTCTCTCTTTTTCTCACATGACATACGCATAAAATCTCACTTCCATCATTGAATGAGGAATATGAGGTGAGACATACCCAAAATCTGTCATTCCCTGTGGCCAACACCATGGCACTGCCATTTGAAGATGCTAACACCAGTGGAAGTTTATGGCAAGGATCCCCAAAACCATCACGGCAGATGTCATCAACAACTCCGATTTCCAATTTTTGTGTGCACTTGCAAGTTGCAACATGGTTTAATTCTTTAGATCTTTGAAAAATGTGTTGTCAAATGTTATTGTGTCTTGTTTTCTGGAATGTCATTTTAACTTTTTGCATGTGCTTTTTTAAATTCCTCCTTGCATTGTTTAGTTGGTAGTCTATCTATCCTATATAGTTATTAATAAGAAAAATGTAAGTAGCATGGATATACCTTCAGAAAATAACTAAAAAAGAAGAAAAAATGTTAGGAAATTTGTTGTGATAAGTCAATTGCGTTTTTTTTTTGTTTTTCAACTTTCTTTTTTTCTCTTTCCCACCATGATTGGTTAGTACTTTTAGCATTTGCGGTACCCTTTGTTCAATTACTTCCATGGCAAATAGCATTGCTACATTCAAAATTACAGACCAATTCCCATTCCGTTATCTAAATCTGAGGTTTCTGTTGCAGGTTACTGTTCTTGGAACTTCTGGACTTGCGGGTTCATATGTTGAGCAAAGAGCTTAGAAGAAAGATTCAAGAAACAGAGCATGTAATTGTTTGTTACCCTTCGATTGGTTTTCTCCTGATCTTTTTGTTGTCAAGCGTTTGATAGCATAGAAATAAGAGCGCTTAACTCTGTTAACTGGGATTATCCTTAAACAGCGTTTTCTTTCATTTTGAATGTCATTTTCCTCAAGTTAACAAGTAAATGACAAGTCAAGAAGTTAATTAATTATATCGAGCTACTCATTTGTATAAATGCATGTAGCCTGCAAGAACATTCTGAACAGAACAGGAAAAGCTAGCAACACCTTTTCATCACATGTATACATTAAAATTAATTGAAATTCACAATTTTGCTTCTCGTAACAAAAAAGTATACTTGCAAGCAGTTATGATAAATTACTGAAATGCATATTCATTAAAGAATGCGCTGACATTTGTATTAGACAAGGACGTGAAATGGTTACCGTTTTTCCTTTTTTTTTTTTTAATGGTACATTGATAACCCACATTTCTTATACAATTACCAATATTATTATTTTAATAATTTTTTTATATCATTTAATTTTAAACTTACTTTTTATTATATATATTTATTTTTAAATTCATCACATCAAAAATTGTATATAATTTTATAAATTAATTTCATAGAGGGATGCTACTTTTATAACGACAGTTAAAAATTGATGCCCTTTGTTATGAGATGAGAAGAACCACACCATATGCACCAAGAACTGCTCCAAATCATCAATTCTATAAACTGGGACTGTAGTGAATATATGAATAAGTTTTGTCTCCATCAGATAAAAAAGATCGAAGTTATGATGTTCTTTTAATAAATTGATCTGATTGAATAAACGTATAGCTCACATCTAAATCTGGTCGATTCAACCAGTATGCAATCAAAGATCGTGTCATTCTTGTCAGATTAATGAATCAAGTGTTACGCAATTGTGCAAGAGTTTGTTTATCTCAGTTCTCGTATATGTTAAAACTAAACATAGTCTATATGTAGCTTGAGCTATATATCCATTATTCCATCATCTTCAACTAACTTCTCTTACAAGTACACTAGAGATAACTAGAACAGAAAAGACAGAGCAAGTATAATAACTTCAGATAACTTTGGTACTTCTTTGTATTTTGCGTGACAACCATGACTCAGATGGTGACTTAGGCAGTGGTGGAAGTAGCACAGCTTTCCGGCACAGCCCAAAAGGCCACCCTTGGCAGTGGCAGAACTCTTGAATTATTGAACGCCTCCAATGCTCTGACATGTCAACCCCACTCATGCTTGAACATCTAGACAGGTTGGTCTTCACAGAAAAAAATGGCTGCTCACTCACAGCATTCGAAGAACAGCATGACAGACAACTTTTGACGGAGAAAAACTCTTCTCTTTCATCATCTTCTCCATCACCTATCACCACCCTTGGTTGTGGTGATGCCATTGTCACATACAGTTCCCTTGTTGCAGGAGAATCTGTCCAGGAAAAGTCATCTCTCAATGGGCTTGGCTTCAGCTTTTGTTTCTCCATAGCTCGGCTTCTAACTACCGAAACAACCATCTGAGAAAACAGTACACCATAGAACAATGAGAACAACTGAGATCACTTCATAGCTCAACATAGAATTCACCTTATTAACATGTTTGGTTTTCCAAAATCATGTTGAGACGTGATTGTGAAGAATAAAGATATTGGTTTTATATGAGATGAATTCTGAAGTCATATAACAACTAATAAGATCATATAATAATTGATATATTCATAGTGATGTTATACAAATGTTCTCCTGTTTGGTTTCAGGTAGAAAAACTGATTCTGAGTTTAGAATTGATTGAGCTGAAACAACTTAGTAGATAAAAAAATTCATGATGAATTTTATCACTAGCTTTTAAAATACATAAATCATGTCACTTTAAAATCAATTTTAGTTAAAATAATTTTCCTTCAAAATCATTTTTTCAAACCCCCTCTCAAGAACTTTTCAAAGTGAAGAACTTTTCAGAAGGGTTTGATGAAGGTACTTCATGTATGTACCTCATCAACATCTTCAATGATGGGGCACTCCTCCTCAAGGCTTGCAGTAGAAAGCCTGCGGCTAAAAGTTTGACAGTGGGAAAATACTTCTTTCAGAGTCCCTGCAAGGAATTTGCATCTCTTGTTATGGTTCGCTGACTCCTCATGGTAGAAGACACCACCCATGGTTGGAATTACTTGATCAACTTTTCACATAAGATGAGAGGATATATATTACAAACACTTGGTGTGTGCTGATACTCAAATTAATATGCTTCATTGATAGTGGCCTGTTACTGAAACCCCCACTAAGCTTTCCGTTCTTTAAGGTAAAGGAAAGTTAAATGGGCTACAAACACTTTCAATGAATGGCAAGAAAATCCACCTAGTCTTCAAATGTATCTTTGACTGCTTCAAGTAGCAAGCCCTTCACTCTTTTTGGTCCATTATTTTTTTAACCATGTTATCAATTAGAAGTATTTGTTAATTTTAGTGAAATTCTTCCTCTACCTCGCACCTATCGTGTCCATATTAATTGTAAAACCTCTATTTTAAAGTTTTTAAAAAATTCTAAAAGGGTTTTTTTAGATAACCTCTTCATCTCATATCTCTCTTCTAAACATAACTCTAGCGTTAGAGAGAATAGTTCCATTATTTGAGTGTGTAAAAGATAGTTAACGAGAAAATTATCTCTGTTCGATGTTTTCAGTGTGAATTTTTTTTTTTTTTATTTTTGTATGCCATTTTTCGTTTTGCTGATTTTTTTTTCTGAGTTTTGTGACTTTTGAATTGTACCACCATAAAAAATAACATAAAATTTATCTTAATCATTAACGTTCAACACCACTAACAATCAATCAACAAAAACAACCGTCACTACTTGAATATGAAAAAATAAGATATCACATTTTTCATCTTACTCAAGTATATTGTTAGAATTAAAAAAATGTACCGAAGTACAGAAAGAAGGTATGGAGGGATAGGTAAAATTTGACTAATTTTATTGATTTCTAACATTTGTCACAAGAAAAACCCAACTGGCTAAGTGATTTTTTCTTGCAATCACATTTTTATATACCTAAAGTCTTAAATTCAGAAATCTTATATAAGAAGATCAACCCCACTTCAAGTCTAAACAATGACTTGTTGCAAACTTTGTTGTATCTATTTTAATCTAATTATCTTTGTGTATAAGTAGTGGTGCTTATTCAGAGTTACACTTGAAGCTAAAGTCATGCTTAACAGGACGTGCCACCCAACAAAAGCAAGTGCTATATCTGATAAATTTGTGTTAAATGGTAAGTAGTAATCCTCCAATTGAAGTTATTTGGTGCAAAGATAATGCAGAAAGGGACAACAGAATCGCTAAGGTTTGCCCTAAGTGGCCCTCTTAAAATTGACTCCCATGACATGACATCAAAGCAGATTCTGTTGGACGTGCAAAAAGATTAATTTCGAGAAAAGAGAAAAGTAAAAGTTCTGCTGAGTCATTCAAAAAAAAAGTGCAGAGGAATGCCTTATTTGGATTTTATAATATAGAGAGATAATGAATGAAAAACGGAAAAGAAAGAAGAAAAAACTAATGAAAAATAAGATAATTTAGATTAAGCAAAAAATGAAAAATTAAGTTATTTTTAATATTAGTAATTTATTTTATTATTTATTTATTATTATTATCATTGAAAATGTTACAATTTAATATATTATGTCGAAAGACTACGTATTTTGAATATACATGAAAAAATATTCAAATATTTATAACATATATGTAATGTAAATATTTAATGATATTAAAATTAGTGGAAACGAATGGCATTTCTGCATGTGTCTACTTTTTTGTTATAATAACAAAATATGTAATTAAAAAATAATTATTAAAATAAACTACTATCAAAACTATAAATATATATAGATAAATAATTAATTATATTTTATTAATTTTATGATATTTTTAATCTTTCAATTAATTATGTTTATAAGGATAGAAATGGTGAAAAAGTACGTATACAGCATAGTAGTTACAAAAACACAATTCCACAATTCGTATATGTACATTAAAAAATAATTACAAAATACTCATTTATTATACAGTAGCGAAAACTTATACTGACATTTGCATTTTTTAAAATTTAAATAATTCAGTTTTAAAATACATATATATTTCTAAAAAATATTTAAAAACTAAAACAATATGTGTTAATTATTTTAAGTGAAAATTTAGATGTTTGTATTTGGAGAGAGTAATAATAACGCATTTTTATTCAATAAAAAATTGTTTTTATTTACTGAAAGATAAAATTATTTAATAAAAAAATTACAACAAAGATAATAAAATAAATAAATATATATATGTCTTTTTTACAAAACGCAAATAAAAATAAAACATTAAAGATGATTAAAAAAAATACATTCTTTACATAATGATATAGATATTCAATTGATTTTTTTTTTTCATGTGGAAGATTGTCTGCTTTTTTTGTTATTTTTTCTCCTCATATCAACAAGATAAGAGACCATTTAGTGAGACCAATTATTTTCAAGCACTCTAAACTCAACATTTTTCTCTAGACACAACTTAAGTTCTTTTAGAATAATATAGAAAAAATAGTGAATTAAGTTCTTTTAGAATAATATAGAAAAAAGTGAATTAAATTCTTTTAGAATAATATAGAAAAAAAAGTGACTTAAGTTCTTTTAGAATAACATGGAAAAAAAGTGACTGAAGTTCTTTTAATAGTATGGATAAAAATGAGAAAGTGAAAAGAGAAGAAAATATACTGAAGAATGAAAGGGGGGAAAATGAAAAAGTATTTGTTATGAAAAAAATCACTATATCTTTCAAATCCATATCATTTTAATTTTAAATTTCAAAATAAAATGTTGATGTATGCATATTTGATTATCTTAAGTCCATAATCATGTATGTCTCTTTCCATTGCCTTGAAACAGTGATATTAATGCACACATAATCAATATGTGTACACACTGAATCTAATTATAATACATTTTATGGTTATATAATCGATTATAAAACATGCCTATGATTATGTATTTCAGTTGTGATTATGAAATTCACTTTATGGAACAAGGATTCATTGGTGGGAGTGAAGAATTAAGGTGGATGAGGGTTGAAGAATGCAAGATTTGTTCTTGGGGGAGCGAATTAGAGGAGCAAAAATGTGCAAGTGATGGATTCATTGTTGGAGGGATAATTTTTCAAACATGTATATACCAGTTTGAGCTTGACTTTCACTGCAAATCTCACTCTTAATTGGCGAAAAGTAACACCAGTGAAAACCCTAAGAACTTCCTTTGTCATCCCCTGAAAATCAGCTCAAACAATCCATTACAATCATCTCTATTCCAAAGTTAATTTTGGATCTAACTTATATTTACAAAACTGAGTTTCTGCAAGTAATTTTTCTTCTACAAAATTGAGTTTCTGAGTAAAACTTTTATGTGAAATTATCAAGAATCAGTGTATTTGTCATTGATTCTTCATGGATGCTACATTCTAAGATGTTGTTAACAATAAATAATGGCAAATTTTATGGTGAATTTTACATTGCTTGTTTCAATTCAATAGGAACGGTGATATTTTGTTCTTACTTGAGAAAATACATTCCCTGTCAATGTTGCTATAGGTAGAATTTAGGAGTCACAAAACCAGGTATCATCGATCACAATCATATTCCGAACAATAGTGATACAGAAAAACAAGATCAATTCGAAAGAACTTACAGATCAAGATTCACCAGAATCGTGACGAAACGAAACGACGCGTTGTCATTTGGAGGAGGCTGGAAGGTGGCGAGAGGCGAGAGCGATGAGCGAGTTGAGTTTTGCGAGCGCGGAGGCCTTGTCGGGAGGGCACTTCGCGAGAGAGAGGTTCAGAGATTGGAGCGCCTCGTCCAGCTTGCCGGCGGCGAGGGCGGCGCAGCCCGCCTTGTATGCCTCATCGGCCACGCGCGCGTCGTATCCCTCGTCGGCGTCGAGCATAGCGGTGGCGCGTGAGTGTTCCAGAGCCGAGATCGCGGAATCGATCTCCGCCATCAGCGCCTCCGGCGTCGCCGCGATTATCTTCACGCCGTCGAACACGTTCCAGAGGTGGACTCTATCCGAACCCGAACTTGAACCCGAACCTGAACCCATGTCCACGAGATTCCGTTAATCGGTTAGTAATTGACGAGAAAAAGAGAAAAACGATGAAAGTGTTTGGTGAGTGTTAACAAAGGGGAAAAGTTGCTCAAAAGCGTCTGAAATTATTTGTTGTGAACATATTCCTAAGCAATTTTGTTTAAGCACAATTCTCAATTTTTATACTATTGTTATTGAAAAAATATAAATAAATAAATAGTTTGAACAAGTTTTGATAATTAAATAATAATTACAAAAACCATACAGATTTATATATTCAAAAGGTGTTTTATGACCATCTGATAAAAGAATTATACTTTATATAACTTTTAAATATCAATAAACTTATTATATACTCATAATTAGATGATAGTATACAATTATTTTATATTGTCAATGCATAATCTTTTATTTTAATAATACTAATAATAATAGTTATTTGTAATTAAATGAGAGTGTGAAATTAATTTCTTTATCGTTTATAATAAATGTACAAATAGTTTGAGAATCTAATTAAAGATAACTAATTAAAAATAATTAAGATTATTTTAAACTATAATGGTCATACATATAAATAATTTTTTTCTAAAAGTAAATAATAATAAAAAATTATCAATCGTTTAGAAACATGTTCAAGAATTACGCTTGGTTTGAATAAATTTATCAATAAACCCCCTTTTTCAATGTTCTATTTTATTACTTTCTTTCTTCATACAGCAAATATATGTGTGTAAACTATTTAAAGAGTAAAAGACAAATGAACATGATTGATAAAAAAAAAAGTAATTAACATGACTTGAAATTGGAACTGACAAATTAAAAATAAATCAGACAATGTTCTATTTATATATTCACATGCATGCACTATGATTATATAATGGATCAAATGGAAGACAGAGAAGAGACAAAGGATTTTGATGATCACCATGAACATGAACATGAACAACATTATAAATCCCAGATACAAGTGAATTATGATTTCAGCTACCTCACAACAAAACAATTTCCTAATCAGTTAGTGCATGTTAGCTTCACCTTTTGGTGAAGACTTAACACGAAAACAACACTTCCCATAGCACTTTCAAAGGAACCAAATACTTGACCAATAATCTACAACTCATCATCCAACACTTTCCAACACACCCTTTTGTGGTTACAGATCTCATTACATAATCTAAGACTCTAAGAATTGAAACAAACAAATCAAATTCACCCCACCTCAGTCTTAGACTGGTCTTGAGGGAAAAATCTTTGACCCCCATTTCAACCATTGATGATGAAGGCATAAACATGAAGAACAAACAGTACAATCCACAAAGCATGTCAAATCCAGCTTTGCTTGTCTGCAATCTACAAGGTAGGTCTGCACTCTATTTGATCATGTTATCTTTGATTGTTCATCTCATGTGCTGACAATTCCAGAGGCCCACGGGACGACCAATGGTGCGGAGGGGCGCGAATTTCGATACCATTCAGGATACTTATCCTTAAAGTTTAGTTTGGGTTTCTCTGCCTGTGTTCAAAATACCAAGTAAGTAAACCAGAAGGGGTGAAAGGAAAAAAAAAAAATACACAACTAGATTAATCAATCAGAAGTCATCCTTAGAACACTTTTAAGATAATTATCATAAAAGTTAACATACTTATCATATGAGAAAATTTACTGTGAAAAACTATTACAATATGAGTGCATTTTACTTAAAAAAAAATAAATTTAAGACTAAATTGTCCAAGCACAGGTAGTAGAAAGCATTTTGTATACCCTCATTTAATCACAAATGCAATGTAAGGTGACTTTGTTGCCTTATACATCAACTACTTTAAAAGTTAAATTTATCATGGTTAACGACATAAAAGTTTACTCTGAGAGTGCATAGAAGTTAAACTTCTATTTGAAATAAGAGCATCTTGTAAGATCCCACTGAAAATAAAGTATCAAAGGCTATTAAGCATTATGTAAAGAGGAGAAAAGTAGTGAATCACATTCATAGGTTTCAACTTACATATTTCAGCCAGCATTCCTGATATTTGTGCTGATAGATATCTGGTGAATGACACCCAAATTGTGATGGGCAATAAACCCAAATATTGCATTTCTTTTCATCTTTTTTGGCATGTTTAGCATGGTCCAAGCAAGCCTGACAGCAATCAGCTGCACTATCTTTGTGATGAGTAAGACCCCATCTCACCGCGACGCCACCATAATCCGTATGAAGTTCAGCATTGCATTGAGGTGGAAGGGGCCTGCCGGGAAGAACTTCCTCCTCTGAAGAGAGTGTAGACTTAGTACATATAGAAATTAACTTTCTGCATGGAAAAATATATACACATTTCCAGATTCTAACAAAGTGCACGCATGATAAGTTGTTAACAGAATCTAGTTAAACCACTTCAAGTGATGAATTATAACTGTATAAGCATTACGGGGAAACTGAAAAATTACAAAAGATGGGGGGAAATTTTTTGACCAAACTATTACCTATCTCTGACTCGCCCTCAGGTTTGTCATTATGTTCTTCATTACCAACCTCAAATGGTATCCAAAGGCCAATTTCTTCAGAAACCACAGTCCAATCAGTCCCCAAAGCTCTTAGTAGCATTCCTGCGAAATTGAAAAAAATACAAAGATATAAAAAGCATTCATTGGTAATGTGCAAAAAGACAAACTTCACCTAAATGTGTCAGCAACCCATTTAACTGGCAAAGCAGAGCATAATGTTTTTGTTCATACCTGCCTCTTCATGTGGAATGATTGAGTTGGAAGTCCCTTTGACAATAGCCAACTTGACTTCTTCCAATTTTTGTTTGCGCCAACTTTCAACTGCTTCTGTATAAGTTAATGTTAAAAATATATCAGCAATAAAATATCTTCCATTTTGGACAAAATTATCATTTACACAACAATTTGATTTGAAATGAACTTCAAATACAAAAGATGAACCCCATTCTAAGGCAGAATTTGACCATATGACAGTAAAAGAAATGATTAGTTATGCAATAAAATAATCAAAATACAAACATACACATATTTGGAAAAAATTATATAAAACATCTCAATACAACAAAATGAAAGATTTCCTTTTCTTATTTTTTTTATTCTGGTCCAACACCAAACACTGTTGTCTATGGGTGGATACAGTAGGAAACCAAAAGGGGGGGTTTCACCTTCAACACCATGAACACAATAATTTATGAATGGATTAATCCGTACAAAATAGTATGGGAAAAGAAACAGTTATACAGGCCTCCTGCAATAAGCTATAAAATGTTGTATATCCTCCACTTCCCAAACCCCAAAAGAAATGATAGATCCAAATAGCCCAACAGTTCCAGATAAAAGCTTTGACTAAACATCCTAAAGCCAGATACATTCACTATGTTAAGACTTAAGCACAAGAGGAAAGCTCAATCCAAAAAACTAATCCATTAGGTGGAGAGTAGGCTAAAATACTACATCAAGTAGTTCATCTTACTCAATGTAAGACTAGACTACTAACATTGTCACCCCCTTTCAAAGGCTCCAGTCTATCAACATTGACCTAGTGGTAACCCCCTTTTCTCTTTGACGACTTTACTCATCTACCAGTATTTTGTTTGCACCTTAATGCAGCCAACAAGTTACTCTTTCTATGACCAAACTCAACAAAAGTACAAATTATTAGGACTTAAGCACAAGAGGAGAGTCCAACCCAAAAGACTAGTCTTATTAGATGAGAGGGTCTCAAGGCTTAAGTATCACATCAGGTAACTTATCCTACTCAATGTGAGTCTCCTAACATATTACCAACCTAAAAAATTTCACACCCCTCCTTCACATTCTAACTACTTAGCTAATACACTTGTTCATCTCTCAACCTTTACCCGTGCATGGTGATCTTTAACTTTTGTTTCAACATTATGTCGTGGAAAGATTAAATTTAATTGAATAGTATGATCTAATCTGGTCCCAAAAAATCCCTGTTATTTACACACAACACAAGAAAACAAATTTTGAATAATTCAGTTCATCAATCATCATCATTTCTCTAAATAAAACATGAAAATACTGAATAATTTCGTTCTTTCAAAAATCAAATGCATAATGAAGTTTTTGGACATTCATTAGTGTTAAAGATGTCCCATACCAAATTATGTCCTTACCCCTTCAGCTAGTTTTTAAGTTTGATATTGCATACTATCCAAATGAATAAATTCATTTTCTTAACAAATATTTTTAAAATTTTGCGTTGAGATTATCTAAACAGGTTTTCAAAGGGAGTAGAAGAGTAATTGCCAACTTCATACATTATGTTATCATTACGTATTTCAAAAACTTTGAAAGCTATTGTCCCTTCAGGTCATAACATGGGTCGAGCATGCAACAAATTGCCATGGCAATGTCATTTGTAACATAAGGTTAATAATTGCTTAATCATGAAACCCAATAAAATATCTAATAGTGTAGAACAACTAAATTCTCTCCCGTCCTACACAACCAATATTTGGATTAGGACCAAAATTAATAGAATCCAAATGGTCTCTTTCTAAGTTAAAGATTGAAAAAAGTAGGGGGAAAAAGGATGGCGAATAATAAAATCAAAGCAATTTCCTAAGCAACGTTAAAACAGAACAAAAAATTGACAAGCATGTCTTCTAATTGTGACTTGAACCATGATTTAAAGAAAGAAATTTGTACAGTCCATCTTGTAAAAAATAGACACTCACTCACTCTTAAATTCTCTCTAAAAGAAACACTCTTCTTTGCAATTCTCTCTATTGTATTTCTTTCTGTGGTGTATCTTACAATTGAGAGAGCATCCTATTTAT
>Ga0123342_1004058_pt1 | contig 22811 bp, 17 predicted proteins | sample Turbeawhitnodule_FD_89960 | JGI IMG/M metagenome (GOLD analysis project Ga0123342, IMG submission 89960) | Root nodule microbial communities of legume samples collected from Mexico - Turtle bean Mexico white nodule | ecosystem: Host-associated > Plants > Roots > Nodule | place: Mexico: Nepantla... | reverse complement strand
CATGGTGGATTGTTCATGGAGTTCATGCACCAACACTTCAGAAGATAGCTCTTAAACTACTTGGACAACCATGTTCTTCTTCTTGTTGTGAGAGGAATTGGAGTACCTACTCCTTTATACATTTTTTAAAAAGAAATAAGATGACACCTAAAATGGCAGATGATCTAGTATTTGTCCATAGTAATCTTCGTCTTCTCTCAAGGAATTCCTCACATTACAAAGAAGAGGAAACTAAATTATGGGATATAGCAGGATATGACTTTTCATTGGATGACAATGGAATTCTCGATATTGCTAGCTTATCTCTTGATGAACCAGAATTAGAAATTGTATTTTTTAATGAGGATGAATAAATGTAAAAGTTAAACATTATGGTTTACATAAATACATCTTTTTTTATACCAATTTTATAAATGTTTTTCTTGATTTTTTTCATATAACAAAATATATTACTATATTTTAATTTATACATAGCCGTGTCCTGTGTCCTATAATTTTTAATTTAACCGTATTTTCGTGTTCGTATCGTATTCGTACTTGTATCCGTGTTTGGACTTCATAGGTAATAATTCCATAAAGAAGGAACGAAAAACAAGAAAATAAGAAACCAAGAGAAGAAAAATATAACGAAAAGAAGAAAAATAATAATTCCATAAAGAAGGAACGAAAAACAAGAAAATAAGAAACCAAGAAAAGAAAAGTATAACGAAAAGAAGAAAAAATATAAAAGATTGAAGACAGTAAATCAAAGCGGGCCTTTTTTCTTCATTTTCTGATCATGAGACGCAACACATGCATTAAAAAGTAAACAAAAAGAGAAGGAAGAAAACAAAAGCTTATTATATATTATTATGTGCATCAGAAAATAAAATAAGTAAATATATACATGAGAGAATGATGGGTTTTAAAAAGCTGACCCAAAATCTAAAACTGTCAAAGAATATAAAACGTAATATATTATAATATAAGTTCACTTACCAACCAATTCTTGTTGACTTTTCACTATTATCAAAGTGTTTTTTATAAACACGAAGAAAAGATCAACAGTCTTATTTTCTCAACAAGACATAAAATAAAAGAACTTATCTCTTTCATACAAAAAAAAAATGGTGTTGAGTTTGTGTTTAGAAATATAGACTACACCCCATATTTTGTGTTTAAAAAAAATTATTCACATTGTCTGCCAATAAAATTGTATATCATATTTTTTCAAAACCATAAAACTCCACTGAACCTTTAAAATTTACAAGTAGTATGTCAAGAGACATTTATGACTTAATTAGTATTAAAAAAATATTACTTTTACAACTACCAGTTAAAATGTATCATGTTTTATCAATACAAATTCAAAATTATTTTATTTTATTAAACAATTATTTCTCATAATCTTAAACCCTATAATTATGGACAAGGTCTTTTAAAAATTTATAATGAGTTATAGAGAAATATAAAAATCTTACTTATATAATAAATTTATTTAAAACATATTATTTATATAAAAATAAAAAAATTGTCATATATTTTATTATTTATAAACTTCCTTTTGGACTTGTCTCTGTTAGAGTGATGAGCTTAGGTTTGAGACACATAGGGTTATATTGTAGGTAAAATTATCCTAGTAAAGTTCCCTTCCCGTACTATTGGGACGCCCTAGGCCGAGACAGAGGTACAAACTACATTTATCAAAAAGTAGGAAAGGAGAGTCCGAAGGCGGTGTTTGGTCAAAGCGGGGTCCGTTAGCATGTTTGGAGGGATGAGCCTTGAGGCTCCCATCACTTGGTGTTTGTGTTTCAAACCAAAACTAAAAACAAACACTACAAATATGCAGCCACCGCTCAAATCTCGCTCTCGCAGCCGCCAAGGTATGCACTCACACCTTTCTTACCTTTCTTTCACATTAACCTTACCCTAACTTTCCTTGGCTGCTTTACTCCTTCATTCGCCGCATCTTCTTCGTCACCTTCCTCTTCTTCTCTCTCTCTCCCTACCTGTAAGCTATTTCTCATTCCCTCTCACCGACAACGCTCACTTTTTTTTTTGTTTCCTTAATCTTGTCCTCTTTCTCTGTCAGGATATACTACAACCGTCACAAACGCGATGGCGCTTGCTTTTGAGGTTCACCAACGCTACATCTACTCACACACACATTGTCTCACTTTTTAGTCTATCAAGATTTTGTCTTTGTTGTTGAATCAAATTGAATTTTGTTAATCCCGCTTTGAGTCTTTTTTTGGTTCATTTTGAATGTTTGAATGAACAGTGCCTTGACGGATTCAAGAACATGTTGTAGCTATATATCATGACTGATAATCTCTGTTCACGTGTTTGATGTGCCTGCCAGTGCATAATGTTTTGAACTGTGATTCAGATATTCTTGGTGATCTAACCTGCTTTTCTTTCTCAGGTTCTTGGCAGATTCAACCGTGCTCGCGCTGCTCGGTTGACACTCCCTCATCATGTGTGCCAAACTCCTTTGTTTATGCCCGTGGGCACGCAAGGTCGAAGTTCAAACTTGATTCTTCCTGTTTGGTTGCTGCAATGCGATAAATGCCATTTTTCTAGTGCTTTATGTTCTCCTTAAAACTTTGCTTGCACTGAGAAAACAGGGTCCATTTTTTAAATGAGTTCCCAAATGGCTAAAATATTTTTTGATTCAGTTTGGTCTGCTTAGTTCAATTTTAAAAAGTTTCACTCAGTCCAGTGTTCTTGTTAGACCAAAATGTTTCTTCTGTTAGTCTACTGCGTTAATTTGGTCACACGTAAAACTTTGGAAGGAACAATCTAATCTATTAAAAACATTTTAAGGGATCAAAGTGATCCTTTTAAATTTAGGGGACCAAACTGGAACAAAAATTTAGATGAAAGATCAAAATCATATTTTAGTTGTCCCCAACTTGTTTCCGGTTTAACTGTAGCAAAATACTGAATTTATGTTTCTTATTTTGAAGTGAATTATTTTCCTATGGGCTTTGATTATTGCTTGTCCATGGTAAACACTATTAAATAATGGTATTTGCATTGTTTGATTTGATTGTCCTGGTTTGTAAGGAATTTGGTGCATACTGGTTGTGGTTTACTTGAGATGCTGCAATTTTGTCTTATAGATGGGATTTTTGATTGACCAGGAACAATAAAGGGATTGACAAATAGCCAGCTTGAGGATATAGGTTGTCAAATAATACTTGGAAATACTTATCACTTGGCCCTTCGACCTACTTCTGAGCTTCTTGATGAAGTTGGCGGCCTTCATAAATTTATGAATTGGCAACGAGGTCTGCTTACAGATTCTGGTGGCTTTCAAATGGTAGTTCATGACCTTATGTATATTTGGTTCTAGCATTCATTAACATTGCATGTACTGTTTTGATTTCTAGCATTCTTGCAACCGTGCTATTATCTTTCATTTCATCCTGAATAATTTAGGGTAGTATATTATGTCATTTATTGCGTAACCTTACAAATGAAGAAATGGACGGTGAGACTAGGCTTAACAGCAAAAATAAGTTATGTGATTGGACTAAAATTATACATTTGTTGATTGATAATAATGTTCAGGATCCATGTTAAGTGAATTCATTTTTGTTTCACTGATGTGTTAGGTTTCGCTGTTGCATCTTGCTGATATCACGGAAAAAGGTGTGACATTTCAGGTATTTTTTTCCCTTTTGAAGATATAGACAATATTTCAAAAGTGTGTTTTGCTTCACTCGTGATCAGTGTTCTGAAATCTGGTTTGTAACTATGTCTTCCTAACTGCTAAATTTGACTGCATACCATTTGATTAAACCCTAAACCACCTATATCATTTCTAACCCGCAAAACAGTGAAAACTGATTAAACTGTCTAAAACTGGAGAGTTGGACTAGTTTAGATTCTAAAAAATTGCCTAGTTCTCTGTCACACTGAAAATTGGGCTTAACTGGATCAAACATGGACTGAGTTTTCAATTTTTCAAATATTCCATATTGATTTCAGGTTTTATAGTCCAAAATTGTTAAATAATCTAGGAAAATTAAAAGAAAAGAAATGCTTATCATTATATATTTACTTATTTAGTCTCATTCTTCTGGTTTACTAATACACTCTCACACATTAATATGCATGTTGACCCATGAACCATTCTGATCCCTGGTTCAATGATCAAACAATTTTTTAAAACAGTGCAATGGTTGGCTTTTCTCATTTTGATTGGCTGGACGTCTGAGTGAGTTTTGATAGAATATTTATCGAAGAGGTCATGATGGATACTTCTATTGTCTGATTAGGGTGCAGGACAAATGGGTATGGGTATATAATACCCACACAGGGGTGCCATATTTTTACAAAATTTATTTGTTTATAAAAAGTTACGTACATGTCATGATTAAGATTTTTAATATTTCATAGTGATTTGTTATTGTACGAGCACATAACCTTAAGTGATGCTAACCCTTTTATGTTTTTTAAATTCAGGTATACATGTAGTTATCCATTGATAATGGCCTCCATTGCCAGTCTGAATACCTGTTAATGTAACTAGGGATAGATACAGTGGAAACACCCACACTCACCCCCCATTTACATCCCTTGGAGGAATGATAGGATAATATTGAAGTGTTTTTCCCTTGCATTTTGCAATTAATGGAATAGTGGTTGTCATTTTACAATCAATTGATGGCATTTATTTAATTATTTTTTCAATAAAAGAATTTACATTCAGTAATGGTTTATGGAATTTTTGTAATATGGCCGTCTATTATTATTTGTATTATTGCAACAAAAGTTTATTCTCTTGATGCAGTCACCTGTTGATGGAAAGCCAATGCTTCTTACACCTGAGGAATCAATTGAAATCCAAGTAAATGTCTTTCTCCATGTTATTCTTTTAATTTTACCTGGGTGCTTTCTTTTTTCTTGAATTAGTATGTTGTGCTTAAAATGTATAGGAAATCATGGTAGTCTGCATAATGTGATTTTGCTTTTAAATAAAATATTTCGTTGTTTTAAATTAGTCATTTCTACGGTATTTCAAAATTCAGGGAGGGTTGATATTTCTTTAGAACTTTCATTAACATTTGAAATTTAGACCTTATATAAAGGTCTTGTCTTTTGTCTTTCTTTCCCATTTCTCCCTTGTGCATATTTTGCTGTTCTTCTCTACTCTTCATTCAACTTTCTCGTGATTCATTTATAGAAAGATATTACAAATCACAATTCAAGACAGCCTGTAATACTCTGCAGTTTACTAACAATAGAACGTGACTACTCATTGTTAATCATTAAAAAAATTTGTTTGTTTTCTTAAGATATTTATTTCTTTCTGTACATGGAAAAGTCCCCACTTGTTCTCTTAATAGAGATATATAGACATTGTACATAACTCTAGTATTGTACAATCGGCCAATTTCACTTGAACAGTTCTATCCCTTCTCCTCTCCCTCTATGTTTCGTTATTTCGTATTTTCTTAATTCATTCGTTTAAGACATTCATTTGTTGTTGTGACAGTTTTTACCTGTAGAGCATTGTGAAAGATGTGATGCTCTCTTGTTTTATGGGCTTTCATGTTTTTGTCATTAATTATGCAGAATAGAATTGGAGCAGATATCATTATGGCTCTCGATGATGTTGTAAAGACCACCATTACTGGTCCACGAGTTGAGGAAGCTATGTATCGAACACTTAGATGGATAGACAGATGTATAGCAGGTAAATAATGAAGTGGATTATAGAGAGTCACAAAAAAGGAGAATTGAATCGTGATGCCTGACAAACTCTGGCCTAACTATTCTAATTATTACTGATGCAAAAGAAGAAAGTAATCCTCCGATTTTCAATTATTTATTCCCTTATTGTGAAGCATGAGTGCAACTGAAATCATTTTAAATTCAGACTTTCACGTTATAGCAACCATTAAACATCTCAGTCAATCCATTTTTCCTTTACGTAAAAATCACTGAAATAACCTTTACATTCTAGCACATCTTTGAAATGGAACAAGCATCTAAATTTTTGTTTTCCATTTCTTTTGTAGTGTCTGTTTGAGTTGTATATCACTTAGTTATTGGACTGCTATTTCTTCATAATGAAAAACCTAGCCTTATTGCAGTAATATATTTTCTTAATATTATTTAGTACACATTTCTGTTGTATATTCTATTGCTCGACAGACAATAGAACTGTAAAAGACAACGACACTGGAAGGGAAAGTTTATATAGTTTGTCATTCTTGAGTTTTTTTTATTCAATCACTAGCACATTAGATACTTTGTTATAGAAGAGAGGATGAAAGTGATTTATGTTTTTCTCTTGGCATCTGCCATGTAAAAAATTATAGTCAATGATGTATCACATTGTCAGTTTGTAAAAGGTTTGATAGTTATTTTAGCATGAATGTTGAATAGAAAAAACAGGCCATGTTTTTAATTCCTTTCATATAGATTTCTAGCACTGCCTACTTTGCATGCTAAATAACGATGCATGTTTCCTTATTGAACAGCTCACAAGAGACCTCATGATCAAAACTTATTTGGTATTGTGCAAGGTGGTTTAGATCCTATATTGAGGTGAATTCCAGCACAAAACATAACATTCACTTGCTATTTGTTCTTCATTATATGTGATTCCTATTTTACCAATGTGTAAGTTGTATATTACTTATAAATTATGGTATTCTGTAATCAGGGATATCTGTGCCAAAGGTTTGGTGGAGCGCAATTTGCCTGGGTAGGTGTAAATTCTTGTCAACATGTAAATTGTTTATGGTTTTTCTAATACTTTATATATTTTTTGGTTGTGTTTAAAGAAAAAGACTAGTGTACTGGACCTACTGACCGATTTGATTTGACTTGGCTTTTGCGTATAGTTGCCTTCCTAAACTGAACTTGGTCAAACTAATTATTCATAAATCGTATGTGCACCATGACAAGTTCTAGGCTTAAAAATAATTTTACATTGTTAAATACATTTAACTTGTTAGTTTTCTCCCCTTTGATCTAGTCCATGTTTCATTTTTTTGGAGGAAGGGGTAACCTTTGCCTGATCTGTTTTTTTAATTCATTGAACTTAATTGCTAGTGTCGAGATTGATGATTTATGGGGGGAAATTGAGGTACAGGAAAGCCAAGAAAACTCAAATCAAAATCATTAAAAATATTAAGATCAGTGTATTCAACTTCATCTAGTGAGGAAAAGCCCTGTTTTTTTTTGTGATTGTGTCGCAAATTTAGTGGCATCCGTGGATACTAGAAAACATAATTCATATTGAAGACTTTGTTCTAGTATACGAGACATTTTGAACCATAAAGGTTTTCTTTTATGAATTTATGCAAATTAGAATGAACCTTACGGACTATCCCTTGCAATCAGCACTGGAAAACATGTATTTTTTACATGGTAATGTTTGGATACTTTTACTTTCGCTTGGTTTTTTCCCAGCAAAGAACATAATTTTCATATGGACACAAGTTGCTTTTATATATGACCACCTGCACACAGAAGAGTCTTGAGAATTGATAATAGTTTTTTTAATAGTTATGTGGGGTTAAATATAATTTTCTTTTGTCACAGCTATGCTATTGGTGGTCTTTCAGGCGGTGAAGATAAAAATTCATTTTGGCGAGTTGTTGCTCAGTGCACTGCTGCTTTGCCAGAGCATAAACCACGATATGTTATGGTCAGAATGACTTATCATATGAGCCGATATTTTGTTTTAAAAATAATCAGTGTAAATGCGTAATGTCGTCACATTTTGCATGAACTTTCAGGGAGTTGGTTATCCTCTTGATATTGTTGTTTGTAGTGCTTTGGGTGCTGACATGTATGACTGCGTGTATCCCACTCGAACAGCACGCTTTGGCACTGCTCTCATTCCTGAGGTGGCCATTTTTTTATCCTTTTTTATTGATAATTTATGACATTCTTTCTTCACACACACAACAGTCTTATACATGTATCCAACTATTCTTAATAATTGTACAAGGACTAAGACACTGGTAAGAAAATTGCATTTATTTTGTATATACATCAACATTGAAAAAACTGAACTTAAACCGATAATGATGCTGTCTCCCTATTGGGCTCTAGTGATTCTATTTTTTATTGCTCTGGTTTTAATATATTTGCAGTAATACTAGTTTAAAAAAAAATCTATAAATTCTACTCATTTATGTGTCAATATATTTTCTAACTTACTTTTTTCCTGTAATTTTGCAGGGAGTATTGAAATTAAAACACAAAGCAATGGCTGATGACACCCGTCCAATTGATCCTACTTGCCCTTGTATGGTATGTTTTAGGAGGTCAACTTTTTATCTGAAAAATCTTTTTGCAGAAACCAGCACATGTTTTAGTTTATTTCTTCTGTCACAGGTTTGCAAGAACTATACCAGGGCTTACATCCATTGCCTTGTGACAAAAGATGCAATGGGATCTCAACTTTTGTCGTATCATAATTTATACTACATGCTGCAGGTACAAGGAATTTCATCTCATAAATGGACTATAATAACTATTAACTATATTGTGTTAATGTGTATGATTAAAGTCATTGCATCTCCAAAATTTGCAGCTCAGTAGGAATCTACACTCTTCAATAGTTGAAGGAAGGTTCCCAGAGTATGTTCATATTCAATTTCTCTTTTCTCATTTTACCTCACATGATCTTAAATCGATTTCTTCCATTCAACAATTTCCTCCCTTCTTTATATGTGTCAATAACCGTCTTTTTTTTCTTTTTTTTTAGGTTTGTATGCGACTTTCTACACAAAATGGTATGCTAGAGAAAATCACTTCGACCTTGATACATTGAATTTTGTTCGTTTAAGAAAGTCTTCTTAACACCCCCTCCCCATTTTGCTAGTTATAGATCTGTTAATTCTGCCCTCAAATACTTGTTAAAGCTTAAAAGGAAAAAATATCAGAAACGGAAGGTGGGGTGGTTTCATCAGAGGTTGTCAACCCATATCTAGTTTTCCGTTGTATGGGGGGATGGCAACGAAAGAAGACGGCCATCTCTATGAAATTTGTGCTTTATCCTCCTTCTGGTAAAGGAGCGGGTGTACGCACAACCACTCTCCACTGTTACAAATTTTGATTAAATAATTTTCTAAAGAAAAATGAAAAAACAATGAGTTTAAAAGCTATATATTTACACTATCAACCATTAAAAAATATTGTTGGTATGGTTTTTAAAGAATTTATTATAAAAGTTCACAAACTAACCATACATGACAATGAGTGATTAAATGACACTATAAAAATCTCACAATGTCATGCATATACTTTTTACCTATTTTTTTCCTTGTACTTTCTTCTTATACCTAAAAGTAAGTTGAATTAATTGGGAACCATTTTACCCTTTCCCTTTGCAATTCTTTTCAAACAATACTTTGCTCATTAAACTGACAATTGATTGTATAGTGTTAGAGCTACCTAGGTAAAGGCAAAGATTAAACCTTTGACCTTGCATGATAGAATAGTAAGTACAATAGCTACCTATTCTATCATTAACTATGACTATGGTCTACATAATACTAAGATTACTAAACTAGGGTTACTATAAACTTTTTTTTTTCTCTATTTTCAGAATGTCACTTATATATGTGACATTTAGGTTAACATAGTTTGTTGGGCCAGTATAGTATTGGGCCTATCTTAATATTACTATTCGCTTCATAAAACACTTTGTCCTCAAAGTGTAGTCTTAAGTGCAATTGGACAGTGGGGTGCAGCAGGAAACTGGGTTGCGGGGTGCAACAACATACTGGCTCAACAAACTGTGTTAACCTAAATCTCACATATATATATAAGTGAGATATTCTAAAAATGAAAAAGAAGTAGAAAAGTTTATAATTAGCCCTAGTTTAGTAATCTTAGTATTCGGTAGACCATAGTCATAGTTAATCATAGAATATGTAGCTATTGATTTTGGTGTTCTATAATTAGTGCTTTCGTTACTCTTACCATGTCTTCCAAAACCCAAAAGACCTAAAAGAAATATTAAACTCCATACAAGAGTGTGTTTCGGCTATTGAAGAAATCCTACACCGCCTGCGCCTCAACCGCCGTGTCGCCCACTGCTGCAACAGCGCCCGCGCCCCAACTGTTGCACCGCCCAGTTCCGTCATCCTCCGCGCGCACAAGCCGCAATAGCGCCCGCGCCCGCGCCCCAACTGTCGTGTAGCCCAGTGCCGCCAACCTCCACACACACTGGGCTCCACTCCGTTCAACTATTAGCACCCTAGCCGCCACCATCGTGCCTCCCAATGTCGCCTGCCACTATACCGCCCACATCAACTCCAATTTTTGCATCCCTCTCCTTCATCCCCTTCAAAACACCAAGGATTATTTCTTCCAAAAAAAAAAGAAACAACAGCGACGCTCTCCCTATTCCCAAACGCCGTCTCCTCTCCTAAACCTATTTTCCAAGCGATCTTGTTTTTCCTTTATCTAACCCTAATTTTCAAATTGTCAGACTCATTCCACCTTCACTCTTGCAGCCACTTACAAGACATACCCCTGTTTTCATGCCACACCTCCTTCTAGCACGCACAGGCCAGCAGTCCAATAGCATACAGTCCTGATTGGACAAAAAAAGAGGAAAGAAAGCAATGCAACAAGTTCCTACTGCACCTGCAGCCCAGTTCCTACTGCACCCGCGACCCAGTTCCTACTGCACCCGCGACCCAGTTCCTGCGGCCCATTTGCACTTAAGACTACACTTTGAGGACAAAGTGTTTTTTGGGGCAAATAGTAATGTTAGGATAGACCAATACCATACTGACTCAACAAACTATGTTAACCTAAATCTTACATATATAAGTGAGATATTCTGAAAATGAAAAAGAAGAAGAAAAGTTTATAGTTAACTCTGGTTTAGTAATCTTAGTATTTTGTAGTAGACCATAGTCATAGTTAATCATAGAATAGATAACTATTGATCTTGGTGTTCTATCATTGCAAGGGGTAAGCTTTTTAGCCAAGCTCAGGTTATTGCACCCTGAAAGTCAGAAGGAGTCTTTCCAAAATGGTACATATCTTAGTTATATAGAAGTTCTTGTCCAGACTTGGCCTTTCAGGACTACTTCTATCCATACCCTTCAGTTTAATACTTGAGCAATACTTTTGAAAAGTAAACACAGGATATCATTTTGTTAAAAGAATATGATAGATTTTGATTTTCTTGCCATTATTATTGTTTAGTTTTATTTTATTTTGAAATTGAAACCTTTAAAATGTTTCTGTTGACATTATTTTTTTTCAATCCAATACTTGAACATCTGCAGTTTCCCAAAGGGGATGTTCCTGAATGGGTATGCGATGCTATGGAGGTGGCTGGAATCGACATTTCCTCCTGTTGTGCTCCATTTTCATCATGCGAAGAATATGATTCTAAAAGCATGCCCGAAGAAGTTAGTTTAGCCAGGTAAAAAACACAGACGAATAGAATCAAAAGTTACATTGAAGAGATACACTGTAGTGTACTAAGATTTCTTGCGGCATAAATTTTGTATTCTGCTTATGCCGCTTCAGTAAAAGAATGAGAGGTTAGGATTATAATTTATACTAGGTTCCTTTAGGTTCTTATTTATCAGGCATATGAAGATTCCACTTGTATTCTATAGAATGTAAAACGATGGATGGGTTACTACAAAATATTGATTCATGTATTGTTTTTGTTTCCAAAGTACAATCCCGTGAAGCGAAGCTTAAATATAACTCTTTTACATCCACAAGTTTGCGCAATAATACTTCGATAAAGTTCTTCATCAACTTACCGAAATAAATTCAAAACCCTAAATAAGAGTTTATGAACTATTTTTGTAAGTTACAGTTTAAAAGAGTTCTTAGTGAGGTTTCAAATGTCCTTAGTATAATATATACAATTTTTTCATGCTATTGCTCCATCAATTTTGAGTTTAACCGAACTCAGAAGGGATTGAATATGTGAAGCTTGTGATAGTTTTTTTTATCAGATAAAGGTTGATTAAAAATGTATTCAATTAAACTTCAGGATTACCATCTTCACTCGTACATTTCGACACTTCTAGAGAAATGGGTACTCTAATTATGAAAATTAACGTGAACAAATATTATTAACTTTGTTTTAAGTTATTTAGTTCTTTATTTTTATTTTAATTTGACAAGTGATATGATGTCAAAAGAAAATTAAGGACCACTATTTGTCTATTATGTAATATTTATGATTGAAAGTAGTTAACGATTGAAAATTTAATTAAAAAGTAGTTTGTTAATTTTAAAACAATTAGGTATTTTGTCCTTTTTACTATATCTTAACGACTACTTAAATGATGAAAGAATTTAGTTGGAATTTTGATCAATGAATTTCATTTGATGCAAAAGTAGTAGGCATCATCATAACTCTGATATTTTAGGTTACCTATACAATTCTTAGCAAGAATTAAAAAATATATGTGTGTAGCTTCTAACCTAAAAGAGCATATTATTGAAAAAAAAAAAGCAAATAGTATTCCTTTAATTAAGATACATGAATTTCCTCCTCTAGAATATTACCTTCATATACTGTGTTTATGAACACTATGTTAGAACCACCTTAACCTGATCATATTTTTAAATTAGTTGATATAATTCACACATAATGTGTTCATTCTAATAACTTTTCTTTGAATAATAATTATTTTTAACTTCATGTTTTTTATTTAATCCACTTTAATAAAACTATTTGATATCTTATTAACTATTGTCTTAAGAACATTAATTATAAAATATTAAGTTATTTTTATTAAAAAATTATAATTATTCAAGAGTTAAATATGTTTTTTGTTTTTTAATTATAACACAAAATTGATTTTTTTATTCATCTAAATTTTATATCTTGTCGGTAATAAGGAAACTACTAAAGTGAATTTTAATCAGTGTTTTTTTTTTAACAAACAATTTTTAAATGTGAATTGTATTATATCATAATATTATATATTTTTATCGATTATGAATTAACATAAAATATTTTAACATTTTAGTATATATACAGATTCTGAAAATATGTTTGTCATGTAAAAAATTTAATAATAACTTATTTAATAATTTTCTTACTACAACTATCATGAAATCTAAAGTTTAGATTTTTAACTAATTATTTAAAGTGGTATAATATTTTTTAATATAAAAACTATTTTTAATTTTTTTAAATTTAGTTTTTAGATTATATTGAGGTTACTTTTACGCAGTGTTTGTTTTTTACGACAAAAACTTATCAAGCAAAGAAAGTCCTAAATGAGTAAAATTATCTCTTCAAGATTTCCCTTCTAAGTGCTAGGAAAGTTGCATTTTTAATAATTTATTATTAAATAAAATGTAACAAGTATTATCTTTTATTTTAAAAATAATAAATATTTAAAATATATAATAATTAAATTTATAATAGAATAAAAATATAAAAATAATAAATAAAATAAAACAAAAAAATTTGAATATACTTTTATTTTGAAATATTACTTTTTTTATTTATTAAGGTTTTATAATATTTTTTTAATTTAAATTTTATTTTAACTCTAATTTATTTATTTTAAATTATTAAATATATTATATCTTTAATATATATTATATTTTTATATTATTAATTAATATTTATATTTATATTATAATAAAATATTAATAATAAGATAATTAAAATAATAAAAATATAATTTTTTATCACATCATTCACCGAATTTCATAAACTTTCTCTTTACATTTTATTTTATTTACTTTAATCCAAACAAACTTATTTTATCTTACTTTACTCTCAAATCTACTCTATCAAATTATCTCCCTAATCCAAATAAAGCATTAAAGAATATTAAGTACCAATAATTTTTTAGTTTCTGAAAGATATGAAACTAAAACAAGTTTATTTTCATATTTGATTTACTTTATAAAAAAAGTATCATTTTCAAGAAATTATATTTTTTTATACTTTTTTTCTATGATTCATGTAAAAAATTTATGGAAGAAGTGAAAATGGAACCTTTTCAAATTTTAAAAAATATTACTTTAATTAAAATACCACATTAACTCATTATATATGACAAATAATTCCCTAAATCAACAAAATGTTTCAATTATTAAATTATAATTCTAAACATAGAAAAGTTTTTCTCAAACCCAAACTCACTAGCTAAGGACTACTCTTGAAAGTATTTTTTATTCTGTTAAATGATTATCTTTATAAGAAATATGTTTTCTATGGTTATATTTTTTATTATTGTTAGATTTATATTTTTGTATTTTTGTCCTTCTACCCTAAACCCTCACCGTGCTGCCATTCTCTTCTTTCTCTGCTTCCTCTGTCATTCCTCATATAGCGTGTAGCCATATCTCTGCGACTTTCAGGTACACTTCTCCAAGCTCATGTCCCATTGAATTTGCACGTTTTTTATTTGGTTCTCTCTGCATTTTGTCTGTTTTTTTTGTTCAGTATTGTTCGGTGGGAAGCATTTGGGGTTATTTAATTTGTATACAAAATCGAACTTCGGGGTCGGGGTATGAGGAGATAATTTGTTGGGTCTCACCGTGAAAGCTAAAGTCTATTTGTTAGGGCATGACACAATGACTTCGATCTGCCTTACACTCACTCAAAAATGTATTTTTGAAGCTTGTGAAGCTGTTACTACATCATAATTCCTTAGAACTCTCATGCACGTGTGGTCCCTCTGAGGAGGGTCTTCCATTATTTGATGTTCTTTGCTGACAAAGAAATTGACACTAGAAAAAAGATGTCTTAATTAGATCTTGGAATTTCAGTATAATAGTGGAAATGGAGAAGAAAACAAGGGACCAAAGGATAACCTGTTGATTGTAAAATATATCTATTAGAATCTGGACTCAACTGACTGACTTTACCTTCTCTGTATTGTAGTAACAACCCATTTGAGGCTTACTGATTGGGAGCTAATGTTGATGTTAAAATATATATTTTTCTTTATCTCAGGCATTTCTACTTTTACAAAAGAGATAGAACTCTTGATAGGATTGTATCATTATAGAAATTGAAGATTTCCTGTTGTTTTCTTTTTGGACTTGTCATATATAGTATTGCATTCGAGTTTGAGATGATACGCATAAGCTTGGTTTATGTTTCACTACTTATTTTTCTTAATGATATTTCCAATTGCTCCATATTTCCAGTTTGTATTTAGAATTTAGAATTAGAACAATTGGTTAGCTTGTAATTGTCAAATCATATTCAGAACAATGTTGCGTGGTACATTTTCTATGCTTCTTTGAAAATATGTTCTATGATGGTTGACCATCTAACTAGCTCTATTCAATCAAGAGAATATACCATGCGGAAAAGTAAAGCTGGGAAAAATAGGTTCAAAATGAATATTACGATATTCTGATAAAATAGGTTACCAGTGCATGCACAACTTTACCCAAAAAAATAATAAAATAGATTCAAATGATAGTTATATAATCAAATGTGGGTTTGGTCCACAAACAGGGGTTAGTAAAGATGAGTTCCTTTTCCTTATTTTTCATTTCCACAACTCCACCCTCTCTTAAATCCCTTTCCTTGAATTCTCTTATTAGCTATCAGCTGTCTTTCTATTTTGCCTTCATCAATTGCTAGTGTGCAATGTTGCCTTTTGCAGATTTTTTCTGTATTTGATAATTTATTAATATTATTGGTGTTTTATATATGCCGTTTGTGATTACGGGTTTGTCACTTGTAGTAAAAGATGCCTCTAGGGCTCATTTTAGGAATAGGAAGGGCATTTCGAAGGAAGCGAACATCTTCACTTGACATTCTATCATCAAAACGTGCTCCTCGTGGTTATTACAAGGGCAAGAATTGCAAGCCTACTGGTTTCCACACACGCAAAGGTTTGTTTCTTCAATTTATGTTGAGGTTTAATCAGTTTGTTTGCTTAAGGAATACTTAAGACTTTGCTTGACTATAATACACTTTTCTTGTTGTACTGGTTTACTTTGATTCACCAAGTCAGATGACATTGTTTGATCCATGTAATCAACCTCACCTAATGGATCAAGGTTCTGTTCTTGCTACTAGTCTGACTTTTGATTACTTTGTCTTTTTGCCATGCTGACTGCTTGATCACATGTCATGTTTTTGTTTTTGAGATACAGATGGGTTGTATTTATTCGTTTGGTAGTGGTAGTTACTGGCTACTATTAATATTACTATTTTTGTTGGAAGTAGACAGTGAACATGTTGAAAGCCCCTGGGAAAGGGCTTGATCTGCATTGAAGAGATTTTCTGGTTACACTTGCTGAATTGTTTCACCTGCAACTACAGTTCTAAAGCTTTTGGTACTGAGATTTTGTCGAGTTCTGGAACTTTTGAACTGGACCTTCTTAATTGTTGTAAATACGTATTTAAGGTCTAAGTCTCATGTTTTCTCATAAAACTTGTACCCTTTCCAGTTCCAGTAAAAATTCTTGGGACTTCGTAAGTCATAGTCAAGTCGAGTCTCACTATACTCGGCCTTTTTATTAACCAGGACTTTTTGGTATGGAAGTTACTCTTTTGTTTTTCCTTTAACATTAAAAGAGGGCTCACAGTCCTTTTGGTTTGGTGGGCTGAAATTACTTGCATTTCTATGACCAACTCTAAAAAGTTGTGGTGTCCTTATTGGATTGTTTCTCTTGTCCTGGATGTCTGTAGTTAGTAAACGTGGCTTCATAAAAATCTCTTAATTCGTTACTGTAATATTTATAATTTTTGGGTATTGTAATAGAATCTACATACATATTATATTAATGCATGATTTATTTTACTGTCAAATAAAATGTAAGTCTCCATCGTGTTGCAGGTGGGTATGTATTGATACAAGAAAAATTGCCAAATTATGTAGTTCCTGATTTGACTGATTTCAAGGTTTGCATCTTCCACTCATTTAATCTCTTCGCTATCTTTGTCTTTTGTTCACCTGTTTTTCTTCAACATACTATGCTGAAATTTACCTGGATAAATTCTTTATTCAACTCATTGAGTTTTATTAGCATAGTTTGGGTCAGTTACGGTTATTTTTATTTGAACTTTTCTTTTTCTCCCTTACACAATGGCCAAAACCATGGTGCTTTTATCTTATTAGTACTTGCCTTTAATTCCATGGACATTGTTCTTACCCTCATCATCCCTGCACTACTCGAGCATTAGAGATGGGTCAAAAGAAAATGAGCTTGATTTTCATAGAAATGACCGTAAGCTATTATGAAGAATATTATTTCTCTTCATGAATGACTATAGGTCAACAATTTCTGCAATGCTAACACTGCTATGAATTTAGATTTTTCATGCATAGTTGATTCATATAGTCCCATGTTTTTTTTCAGCTCAAACCATATGTATCTCAGTGTCCTATTGAAGTCAATACTTCTGAAGCTTCCCAAACGGCTAAATAACCAAATTGAGTAGTATAAGATACTTTGTAACTGCAGATATTTTTTTCATGAAGAGGACATGCCCTTCGTTTTGTTGTTTGTTCTCGCTTCTTTTGAACTGCAACATCTTGAGTTATTGCCCGGCACAAATATTTGATATCTTGATTGGATATTAACATATCAATATCATTCATATATGTAATGCGATGAATGATTTGGACTATCAAAATTATCAATAAATTTCATGTCTATTATTTTTGTTTGTTTGGATGTATGGAGTTAATGGAGTCGAATTTTTAAAACTGGAAAGACCTTAAACCTTTGTCTGGGGATTCTTTTCATTAATGAAAAGAGATTATCAAAGGGGATTCAAGCCACTCTATTGTTATTTGCATACATGTTTTAAGTGATAATGTATCCTATGCATTTATCATGCTTTATAGATTGCCATTGACTGTGTAATCTTGAAAAGCAACTTCCCATGAAATTTTCCAAACAATGAAGTAACAGCTTTGACAATTTTGTGTGGTTCCAAATCATTGATTAAAAATTACCTTATCACACTGTTTCCAAAACTCTAACGAATTAGTGCCATGCAATGGAAAAGGAAATGGGAAATGCTGAACAGGTTAAATGAGCTGCTTGAAATCTTTAAATTTGATTTTTGAGAAATTGTCCTTTTTTTCTAAATCATCTCGAAAAATGATCTTTTAGTAAGTCTTTCTGCACCAACCTAAATAACTGTACATTTTGTTACTTCTGTTGAAAGGAATTCCATCCATTGTCATTTCTACTAGTTTTGGCAAAGGGTTCATGTTTATAATGTGCTGTTTTTTGTTGCAAACATACACTTGATATTATGAAAGTAAGATGAGAAGTGAGGCTGAAGGGAGATCCATCCTCAATGACTTTAATATTCAATCTATTTATATAATCCCTTGCTTCATGTTTGATGGAGTCATTCGTAATTGCAACAGCGTAATATGACATTCCATTTAATTAGCTGGAATATATTAAAACTACACACAATTAAGACGAAGAGTGTAAATTTAAGAGATGTGATTCACCAAATTTGTGATTTTCAATCAATTTTAGATAATAAGAGAGCATGTATGGTAAATAATGTATTACTAACATTGTGTTATGCCAATTTTGATGCACACAACACAAATAAAACATTAAATAATGTTGCATTAATTGAAAATTTGTAAATATAAGTTACGGTAAAATATTTTTTTAACTTAACAAATTTAAAAAATGTTTTATTTTATTTAACGCCGTCAAAATATTATTATTAACAATGAAATCATGTATTATATTTAGATTTGTTTGTAAAGAAAACAGACGAAAGGAAAGGCCTCTGCGATAGGAACACACTTACCATGAAACTGCATCTTCCAAAGAAGAATAAAATGAATGACAGAATGGCTGAATCAGTGAATCCGATTGATTCATTGACGAAAGGAAAGGGAAGGAAAGGAAAGTACAGCTGTCACAAACAACTCAGAAGTTAAGAATGAAAGACACGCAGTGCATTGTCTGTACTGAAGCCTAAGTCAAGGCATGGCAACGTACTACTGCTTCTGTACTCACAAATATTCCAACCAAACCACACACACCTCACATGCTACTCTGCTCCTATCAACTCAGATAATAAATTCTTAAATATTTAATATTCGTCCATTCTCTAAGCTAATATAAAGACTTACAAAAACTGTGTATACCAATTAGTCTGAGTTTGTACTAATTTAGGCACTGGTCTTCGTTACGTGTTTTGAATGTAAGGTATGAACAGAGAATATATATCAGATATTCGTTACCTACATCACACAAACTAATATGTCTAATATTCCAAATAACCTGTAGTCGAAGGGAACTAGATACACTAGGTCGTGTTACAGATTTCAGATACATTAAAAATAAAATAAATAAAATAAAAAGTATAATATATAAGTGAGTGTTAAATCTTATTTTATTAATAATTTTATAAGATTGATTTAAATTTAAAGTTAATTTCTTAATATATTATTTAAAATCTAGCGAAAATTTATTGATCTTATTATTGGATCATTTCTTATTGAATCATAATCGGATATTTTTTAATATACAATTTTGTACACAAGTTAATAACTTTGATGTGAGAAGAAATATTGAGAATCCACAAAATATAATTTTTTTTCATAATATATTATAGATAAATTTTATAGGATTGAATTATTGATTAAAATTTATTCTGGTATTTACATCTGACTAAACATGTTCCTTCATCTTCGAAGATACAATATGCAACTACAATAAATAAGAAAAAAATTGTGTCTATCTTTCTGTGATAAAAGATTTCTGTAGGCATTATCGAAGAAATTAATAAATATATTTTTGAATGAAGATATGTTATGTTAAAAATAATAATAACACTGAAATGCATTTAATGAAAACTAGGGGAGTGGAGAAAATAAGAGAGTAATTTGCATGGTTGGAAAATAGCAATAGAAAAAGGGGGAGTTGAGTTGAATGGTTTACCGTGGTCAACAGCAACAAGGTTGGTTTGATTTTCCAAGCCGCCCCAAAAAAGAGGTTTGGCCTTTTCCACAGAATCAGGACTGATCAAAACCACCGTCTTAACCCACATGCATCAATCAGGGTCGTCCATTTTAACCTAGCCAAATTCCAATTAATATTCTTCAACTTGCATGAAAATATCGTCAAAAGGAGCATTTTGAGGAAACACCCATGAACTATCACGGAAAGTGAAACACACCCTCACCCTCCCAACTTTCTCCTTTCTCCTTCCTCCATCTCATTCTCTATATATCCACCACTTCTCCTCACTTCTTAAAAGACTTCAAAAATGGCCACCCTTCCAAGACCACCCCCAAAAGACAAGGACATGATTGGGAGGTTCATGCCCCATGCTCGTTGCAAGAAGCACCCCAAACACCGCCAATCACCTGGCGTATGTTCTCTTTGTTTGAGAGACAAGCTTTTTCAACTTTCCTTACCCTCACCTTCTTCTTCTTCTTCGCGTAAAACAAACCCTATTTCTTCATCTCCTTCATCTTCCGTTTCTTCTTCTCTCTCCTCCTATTCCTCTTCTCCCTCTTCCTGTGCCTCTCCCACAGCCCTTCCTTTTCCTTTCTCCAATCAACCAAAGACCGCCTCCCTCTTTCTCTTCACCGCCAAGCACGCTGGATTCCTCAAAAGCAAGTCAATGAGCGTTCTTTCCACCAGGAGAATAAGAAGAACAAGAGACGAAGGTGATGATCCTAGTAAGAAGAATGGCAAGAAAAGTGGCTTCTGGTTCAAGTTGCTTCATCCCAAAAACAAGAGAATGGAGGAGATCAAAGGCACTAAGCTGGTTCATACTACTTCTCTTATAGAAACACTGGCATAGCCATTCATGATCATGTATTCATAGTGATTCTTTCTTTTTTAATCCCACCCTACAATTTGAGTGGATTATTTGTTGAATATTAATTAGTCATCTTTTCAGACTCCTTGTATTGCATGATAGGGTTGTGTAATGAACACTTATTGGATATTGATTAACAAACAGAGAGGGGATAATTAAAGGCTGGTAAATGTATGAATATGCGTAAAGAGAAGTACGTAATAGTACGTACATTAAATTGTAGAGGAATGAGTATGGTAGAAGAGATTAATATTCGTTTTAGATCTGATTCTATGAAAGTGGGGTTATAGATGGGAGAAGCATAGTTAATTATTTATTGAGTTGAGTTTGCTCTGCTAAGAGAGACATGAATTGCTGGCATGACTTGGCAATATGGATCCATGGCTTTGGGGCTGTCATCTCATCATTTTAGGAGGATAAATAATGCTCCCACACCACTTCACAAATTTTAATTATAACAAAAAGATATCAGTAAATGTCCAAACTATTACTTAATTAAGGGATTCAAAACATTTTAAAATATTATCATCCACACCTATATTAAGGAAGGGAAATGAAATATCTTTATCTAATATAAAACTTCTAACCTTTCATAACTATTTTTTAAAATAAAATAATAATTTATTTAGGTATAAAATGAATATAAATCACTGTGTTAAAATATCATATATATAGTGTTTTTATGCATAAAATTAAGATAATACTAACTAATTTTATTTTTATTTTCAAATCCTTGATTAATAAGTAAAGAGAAACACTCCTTTTTTATAGTAAAAAAAAAAATTTGGGACAATTTAAGAGCTTCCTTTAAATAAATTTTTGGTAATCAATTATTTGAAATTTTGAATTATCTTCGAATTATTATCATTCATTGATTTTTCTAAGAACTTTTATTTTAGTTGAGACTTTAAGGTTGTATCTCTCTATGCCGGTATTGACAAAGTGGGCTACATAGTACATGAAACTCATTATACAGTTACTAACGTGTCGGTTGGTCAGTCGCATTTTTTCTCCTCACTCTAAGTCTCCTTTGATCTGCTAATACTCAGTCGGGGTTGACCTGCAAAATGTACTCTGACGATAAGTAGGTACTCAGTATACATAGTGTATAGTAAGAACGGATTAAAAACGTATCTTATACCTATGTAGAGGGTTTATTTATAGTGATTAATCATGAGTTATTTGTTATAATGAATCGTGAATCGTATCTATCTCATTTTTAGGGAGGTTTCTTGATTTCTCGGGACGTTACCTGTATTTGGTGGAACATGTCCCAGATTCTCGAGAAGTTCTTACAACTGTCTTAACTATTATTTATTGTAGCTATATTAAATGTATCTTCAACCAGTTGATCGGTCACCGAGATCAAGTAACATAACTCATACCAGCTCAATTTTTTTTAAATAGAGAGACTTAAAAAAATTTCCATCTATGATAAGGTTTTTCATGAAATACGAATCCAATTCTCACTGAATATTCTTAATTGGTTATTAAGATTTATTTAATGATTGATGTATGAATTGTTAGTACACCTATGACTCTGTAGTGCAATAGTTACGTATAGGTTAGAAGTATATGTCAATAACATTATAAATATATATTTTCTTTTAAAGTAAAATCAACTTCAAACTCTTTAATTCAGATTATATTTTAAATGTGATGATTTATCGTAGTTATATGAAGTTGAGGTGAGAACACCTAATTTTTTTAGGACATGCTTATTAGAAGTAACTATTAATTCATTAACAGAAATTATATTTTTTAACTTATATTTCTTATTTACTTAGTCTCAATACTTCTAAGTGATTTAAGGTGTGTTTGGATTAGAGGGTGTGGGGGAGTGGAAAGTTGAGGGTGAGTGAGAGTGGAAGTGTGAAGAAAGTATGAAGAAAGTTGAGGTTGTTTGGATTGGGATATGTTAGAGTGGATGTATGAAGAAAGTTTATTGAAAATTGTGAGTGATGTGATAGTTGTAAGAATATTATAAATTATTTTGAATAGTAAAGTTTGTGAGATTACAATTTTACCCTTGTATATAAAAAAAGAATAAATAATGATT
>Ga0123342_1004057_pt1 | contig 22822 bp, 26 predicted proteins | sample Turbeawhitnodule_FD_89960 | JGI IMG/M metagenome (GOLD analysis project Ga0123342, IMG submission 89960) | Root nodule microbial communities of legume samples collected from Mexico - Turtle bean Mexico white nodule | ecosystem: Host-associated > Plants > Roots > Nodule | place: Mexico: Nepantla... | reverse complement strand
TTTTTTAAGAATGAAGAAAATAAAAAATTAAACTCTACAACAACATAAAAGTTGAATCTATAAACATAAATTAGTATTTATTTTTATTATTATTGATGATGTAATCATGTTAATTTCAAGTAATAAATACAAGACATAATTATAAAAAAATCAAGTTGAATAAGAACTGATATGGAACAACATGACCGAACAAAAAAGATGTTCATATTGTCAAACACCAAGACACACCTAAAGAACCTATCCCAACATTAATGGATTATGCAATTCTCGTCATTAATTATACCATTGAAGAAAATATTAAATGAATGATCATCTTTCATTTATTTTTCTTTTTATGATCAACATATAATTATTTAGTATCGCCTTATATCTCTTATATTTATCTTATTTGGAATTTTTTTATATCTTTTATCTTTATCTTATTTTGTTTTGCCTTTATTTTATATCTTTTATGTTTTTAGTTATTATTTTTTTTTCTATCATTCTTTATTTATTTCTGTTTTTTATTTTTATTTTATTGTTGCTGTTTTTATTTTCTAGACTTATTTATTTTTGCATTTTTTTCTTCTCATTTTTAAGTATTAAGTGTAACATTTACTTTAGTTTTTTTTTTAGAATTTTGCATTTAAGGTAGACACTTCAATATTAAAAACAAAAGGGTGCTAGTTAGGGAAATAAAAGTGTAAATGGTGGAATTTACCCCACAGCTAACAAGCTATTATTTATTGAAAAGTAAAAATAAAAAATATTTTAACTTATTTACTAAATTAATTCTTAAAAATATTTTAAAAAAAACTAAATACATTATTTATCCTGCAAGAAAAGGGTTTAAATGTTTATTCAATATGTACGTATTTTTTAATTTGTTAATGTATCAAATATTTCTTAAGCTTTCATTTTATTCCACAATAATAACTATTGTACCCATATATATTTTAATTTTTAAAATAACTTATTATTCGAGATATTATAGACCTTAATTTTTTTCACCTATAATAATAAAGTATTTTTTTAATTAAAACGGCTTCTTAAAAGAACTGGAGTAAAGTTATAGATCATATTACCTAATAGTTTTTTATACTACAACAAATAAATAAATAAAGTTATAGTTGAAAATTAAAAACAGATACTTATTTATTTTATGAAGACATATTGAAATAAAATAGAATCTCAATAATAGTTTTAGGAGAATGTCGTGGATTCTAAAAAGAAGGGGTTTTGTATAAAAGTTTGGCTACTTAATATCTTAATCAATGTCTGAATACTTTCCTTATAGGTTAAATTTTTTCTTTCCTATTCTATTTACTATTAGATTTACTAAACTCCCAATTTATTTAAATAAATAAAGAAGACTCTTATTTTATTATTTATAAATTATAAGTATATTTTATAATATAATAAAAGTTATAGTCAGAGGTAGAAAAGAGAAAGAAAAAACAGAAAGGAGCAAGAAAGAAAGAGTGTGATTCAGCTCTAACGAGGCGATCATATTTCTATTCTATCTGTTCTAATTCGGACCACAGACCCACCCTTCTCTGCAATTAGGTAAATTTATCACCTTTCTATTTGTTTCTCACTACCCTCTTAATTTTGATTATTGTTTTTTAGTTGAGAACGATTATTCTTCTCTTTTGTTGAGTCATCACCACTTTGCACTTTTTTTCATTTTTCATGTAATATATGCAGTTGCTGACTTTGCGGTGAGAGAAAAGTGTCCGGAATCTCCATAGGTTACTGTGAACATGGCGAATAACTTGGCGGCGCAACTTGTTGGTTCAGAGATACATGGATTCCACACATTGCAAGGTATGTACTTCACTGTTGATTTCTGAATCATGCCTATGTATTTTGATCAAGTGTCTAAGACCAACATATAGTTGTTTGTTTTCTTGTTAGTTTATAATTAGCGATTAGAGTAATTTACATGGATGTTGTGAGTATTAGTACTAGATGTTCAAACACAATGTTCTAGCATTTAATTGGAACAAGTTGTTCCCTAGGTTTAATAAATCATCTGGTAAGCCTACTAATGCATTGCATCGATGTTAGTTTTTTTCATCTGGGGGAGAGGTTAGCCCCTGAAGTGGGTTTTAGTTAGGCCATGTCAAAAGGAAAGGAAATCTGTCTAGTTATTGTTCTGACATGTTTTCTTATATATGTCTCAGATTTGGATGTGAGGAGCATTATGGAGGAAGCGAGAACCAGATGGCTTCGTCCCAATGAAATCCATGCCATGCTGTGTAATTACAAGTATTTTCCCATTAATGTCAAGCCAGTGAATTTGCCAAAAAGTAATTATCAATTAGCAATGACTTCATATTTAAATAGTGGGTGCATAGTTTCCAATCTGCACTGTCATGTACTTTTTATAGATATTAAATTATGTATGCATCTCTTGATTTCTATAAACATTTTAACTACTGGTAGAAAGCATTCCATGATAATCATATTTTGGAACTTTTGTGATTTCAAGCTTATTTGCTAAGTGTAAGCTTCTAAACCCTTTAATTATTAGTTTTAAAACTTATTTTGTTTGAAATTTCTATTCTTAGGAGGATCCATTTCCCTCAAAATCTCTTTGTAACCTTCTGGTTTTACTCAAAATGGTTTTCTTCTTTCATAAAAAACACTCGACAGTAATTTGTTTGTAACATGAATAAAACAATATAAAGTCTAACTGCAAATGACTTCTCGTTCATGTATCTGATAGGATTTCAATTAGTTATTTTGCATTCAAATAATTTTCACTATTAGTGATAAGAAAATGTCAAATATCCAGAGAAAATGTTTTTATAATTATTATTATTATTATTTTGTGTGTGAACAGGTGGTACTATTGTCTTATTTGATCGTAAGATGCTTAGGAACTTTAGAAAAGATGGGCACAACTGGAAAAAGAAAAAGGATGGGAAAACTGTTAAAGAAGCTCATGAGCACTTAAAAGTGAGGGTTTTCATTCTTTGGTGTTTTTATTTGCGTTAATTTTATTTTATTTTAGTTTCTTTAAAAGATTGTAGATGGGATAATTGATCATTGTTAATGTGGAATGTGAATGAAATAAACACTGATACAGAGATGAGAAGGTATACCAAATGGCCGGATAAGCATAAGATGTGGTTAAATGTTGAAAGACATAAGGCTTCTTGGAGATCAGTTTTCTATTTTCCCAATTTTGCTGATGCTGTTCAATTCACTGTGCTCTCTCCATAAATAGTAAATTACGAGAGTTTAGTGTCTAGCAGTTTGTGGTTTTCTGCTCTTAATTTTACCATTAAATTTGGTGTTTATTATGTATGATGATAATTCCTTCCTCAAGTTTTTTGTTATCATTGATTAATTACCATAATATCTGATTTCTCACAATCTTTTTTGTCCTTTTATTCTTTTCCACGTCCAACAGGTTGGTAATGAAGAAAGGATCCATGTATATTATGCACATGGTCAGGATAACCCAAATTTTGTGCGAAGATGTTATTGGCTGCTTGATAAGTATGCATATGAGTGGCCTCTTAAAGCTTCATTTCTAAAATTTTATGCATGTTCTGCTGAGTTATGTTGTAGTATGGTGCTTCTGTTATTCTTGCATTTATTGATTATAGCATAAAATTAAAATAAGTTTACCAATAATACGTGACTTAAATTTCTTTTCACTATTTTCTTTTCAGGAGCATGGAACACATAGTCCTTGTTCATTATCGTGAAATACAAGAGGTAGTGTTTAGTTGTTCTCCATTTCCTCTATTTTTTTTCCCTTTCAAAAGTTCAATTTGACCTCACAAACCATGATTTATGTGTTTACTGTATTTTGTTTTGTCTGAAAGAAAGACCATGTATATTTAAGTCATTTGTCAGATTGTGATGTGATCTACTGATCCTTAAGTTGTTAATGTAGTTTTATCCTTTTGAATTTGTCTGGATACAGCATGATCCTGTCTATAACAATTTTTTATTACAGTAATGTTTTTTCACTTGGGCTGGATGGATATCTCATTTGTTTTCTGTGTATAGTGTGCACAGGCTCTTTCATAGTTTTGATTTCCATTATATTTGTTTGAACTTTGAAAGATAGCTAAGTCCAACAATGTATTTTTACCAGTTTCGATGATGAATAGAAGCCCAAAAGTTGATTTCAAGACAAGTGGGATAATCATTTTTTAAAATTCCAGTGTTTTGGTCTTATTTCGTATGCTGGACGATTGCATGGGCCATGGAAAAATATTAACAGAACCATTATTAGTATGAGCATGACAGTTTATTAGCTAGCATTAAAAGATGTCCAAGTACAGCTTTATATATTCTACTGTATTGTATACTCTCCTTTCATTTTACTTCAAATTTGCCTAGACTGGGAGTCTACTTCTCTCTATTGTATTCCTTTTCAACTAAAGGGTATCCCATGGCATTTATGGCAGAGGTGATTCACGTTATGTCCATGGAAAGTTTTAAAGAACTGAAGGTTGTTTTCCTTACAGTGGTATTAAAAGCATTTGCCAAAGTAAAAGTTATATCCCACTCATTGTTTCATTATGTTTGTTCAAGATCTCATATTAACTAAAGATATGACAATATTATAGTATATAAATGGGTGCAAATCTCACCTTACAAGTCAATTTTGTGGAGTTGAGTTATACTTTAAGTCTGCTTTCTAAAAATGTTGAAAAATGCATTTCAGAATAAAGTTAAGTTGTTTTCTCTTTAAACATAAAATCTAGTATTTCAAAAACACTCATCAGTTATAGGATTTGATCATTTAGTTTCTCTTAATGACCCTTAGAAGTTAAAACATCTTTATAATTACAAAAAGCTCATATTTAAGGTTCCATTTGTGTACTAAAGTTTTATTGTGGAAATGGATATAACTTGGCTTCGTCGCTTTTGGGATGCTGTTTGTGATACAGATGCAAGGTTCTCCTGTCACTCCTGTAAATTCACACTCCAGTTCTGTCTCTGATCCCCCTGCACCATGGGCTGTATTAGAAGAAATAGATTCAGGGACCACAACCACATATGCTGGTGGTGAGAAATAACTTATATTGTTGCTGTATATCTTCTTAAAAGTTGTACTGTTGAAAGCTATCAGTATGAAAGGCTCATGACAGTTGCTTAAAATATTATATTTTAATTTTGAAGATGGTAAATGTTTGTTTGGAAACAATGACTTGCAAGAAAAGAACATTCCTTATTTTTATTCTGCTCATCTTTCCTAAGGAAGCAGAAAATAATTTTTTTTGTTGGTTTATAATGCTATGGATATCTTATTGTTTAGTTGATAAGGTGTATAATCTCATCCTTTCTGGTTGGACAAAAACAGACATGAGTGACAATGTAAAAGACAAAAGTCATGAACTGAGACTTCATGAGATTAATACGCTTGAGTGGGATGACCTAGTGGATGCAAATGATCATGATGCCTCTACCATGCCTAATGGAGGTAAATGGTAGTTGATTAAAGCACAATCAGCCACTTTTCTGGAGTGCATCATTATTTTATTTTAACTTAATTAACTTTTTGCAGACACTGTTCCATATTTTAATCAACAAGATCAAACTTTACTAAATGACAGTTTCAGCAATGTAAGATAATGATCTTTCCTTTATTTGTATTCATTATTCTGTTCTGTATAGTCCCTTTCTCTTGAGTTCTGCAGAAGACAGTTAGTTCTTTTCTTTTACTTCCTCTTCTTCTCTATCTTGTTTTCCTTCTTTTTTCTCGGGATACTTGCTTTGTAACAGTCACTCATTTGGTATACTTGTTTTGTCACCAGGTAGTCAACAATCCATCTGGAGAAATTTCTTCTTTTAATTGTCTTCCTCAGCCAATTGCCGGGACCAACAGTGTTACTTACAATTTTTCAGAAAGTGCTAAGCTTCAGATGATGGGCAATCAAGCAAATCCAAATGAGCAGAGGAATAATATTGGTTCTTTAAGTGCTGGTTCCTTGGACCCTTTGGTCAATGATAGATTGCAAAGTCAGGGAAGTTTTGGAATGTGGGTGAATCACATGATGTCTGATTCATCATGTTCAGTAGATGACCCAGCTCTTGAGTCACCAGTTTCATCCGTTCATGAATCATATTTGTCTCTGGGAGTGGATGGTCAGCAATTTTGTCAGCCAGAACAAGTATTTACTATCACTGATGTATCCCCTACATGGGTGTCTTCCACTGAGACATCAAAGGTTTCCTTTGCCATTCTTATATATCTACTTGCTATCAATTATTTCCTGTCTCAAGCATATCTTTACAATTAACTCTAATGTGTGTTATTTAGTTTCTTATTTGATTCCTCTGTCATTTCTTTCAATCTTGAATTCTTGTTGAATTCCAAAGTTATTAACTGCAAATATATAAACCGAGGAATATGAATAAATGGTATTTTCAGTCTAACCAAAGTCCTTTTTTAATTGGTGCTATGAGTTGCTCTTTGGTACACGCGTGCAGAGTGTAAATTGGAACTGTATTTAACAGATAGCTGCATGATGAATTCACATGTTTGCTACTTGTTATTTTGATTTCTGAACTACTTTACTTGCAGGTCCTGGTGACTGGATTCTTTCATAAGGATTATATGCACCTTTCAAAGTCCAATCTATTATGTGTCTGTGGTGATGTTAGCGTTCCTGCAGAAATTGTTCAGGTTGGATTCTACCGGTGCTGGGTACCACCACATTCGCCAGGAATCGTGAATCTCTTCTTGAGTTTTGATGGCCACAAGCCTATTAGCCAAGTTGTTAATTTTGAATATCGTACTCTTGTCTTGCATGATCCTACAGCTGCAATGGAAGAGAATAGCAATTGGGATGAGTTTCGACTACAAATGAGGCTTTCTTATTTGCTCTTTAATAAACAACTGAGCCTAGATGTTATATCCTGTAAAGTATCACCTAATAGACTTAAGGAGGCTAGGCAATTCGCCCTCAGAACATCATTTATTTCAAATAGTTGGCAGTATTTAATCAAGTCAACTGAAGACCACCAGATTCCATTTTCAGAAGCAAAAGATGCTCTCTTTGGAATTGCATTGAAAAACAGACTAAGGGAATGGCTTTTGGAAAGAATTGTTCTAGGCTACAAGACTACTGAGTATGATTCACATGGCCAAAGTGTAATCCATTTGTGTGCAATTTTGGGATATACTTGGGCTGTTTCCTTATTTTCATGGTCAGGCTTGTCACTGGATTTCCGTGATAGATTTGGATGGACAGCTCTTCATTGGGCAGCATATTGTGGAAGGTATAATACACAGACACCCCACTTGTTTACACTGTTAACCCTTCTGCAAAGAAATTGACCAAAAATCCTTTTCTGACGAGGTTTCACCATTCATGTTCTTTCTGTTCCTTTTTTTCCTACATAAAACCAGACATTAAAATAATCAATGTGAATTTAGCATGAACTTGGATAAGTGGGCCGCTTGAAATTTGAATGAAAATTTTCTTATAAGCTTTAAAATTTGTATCTTCAGGGAGAAAATGGTTGCAGCTCTGCTGTCTGCTGGGGCAAAGTCAAATTTGGTGACTGATCCTACGCAAAAAAATCCTAGTGGTTGCACTGCTGCTGATCTTGCTTATATGAAGGGTCATGATGGCTTAGCAGCTTATCTTTCAGAAAAATCTCTGGTTCAGCAATTTAATGACATGAGCTTAGCTGGAAATATCAGCGGCACATTAGAAAATAACACAACTGATGCAATAAATTCTGCAAACCTTACTGATGACCAGCAAAACCTGAGGGATACACTGGCAGCTTACCGAACTGCTGCTGACGCAGCTGCCCGCATACAGACTGCATTTAGGGAGCACAATCTAAAACTGAGAACTAACGCAGTTATGTCTTCCAATCCAGAGGCTGAAGCACGCAAAATAGTTGCAGCAATGAAAATTCAGCATGCCTTTAGGAACTTCGAGACAAAGAAAATGATGGGAGCTGCTGCTCGCATTCAGTGTACATTCCGTACATGGAAGATTCGGAAAGAATTTCTCCTCATGCGTCGTCAGGCTGTTAAAATTCAAGTAAAATCTTCTCTGCTAGTTGACACATGTTAACATTTGGTTGGATAAATTGACTAACACCTTTGTTACAATGCAGGCTGCTTTCCGGTGCTTTCAACTGCGGAAGCATTATCGCCAAATTCTTTGGTCTGTAAGTGTGGTTGAGAAAGCAGTGCTACGTTGGCGGTTGAAGAGAAGGGGTTTTCGAGGGCTCCAGGTCAGAACTGTTGAGGTGGGAACCGGAGATCAGGATAAGGAAAGTGTTGTAGAGGAGGAATTCTTTCAGACTGGTAGGAGACAGGCTGAAGAACGTGTTGAGAGATCTGTGGTGAGGGTTCAGGCTATGTTCCGATCCAAGAAAGCACAAGAAGAGTATAGGAGGATGAAATTAGCTCTAGATCAAGCAAAGGTGACAGAAAAATTATACATTTCATTAGTACTTGGAGGATTTGGTTTTGCATGTTTTTTCACCTGTTGACTATTCATTTGTGCAGCTGGATCGGGAATTCGAAGAACTTCTTAGTACTGAAGTTGATATGGAACTGAAGGCATAGGTTTACCCAAACAGAGTCTTGTTTTAGGGTGCAATCTGTTATTATATATCCTGTGGATCTTGTAAGTTCCCTTTGACCCCCTTTCAGACTCACTTAATATCTTAGATTTTTATGTGTCATTGGGCAACTATGTTCATTATATTCTGATGCAAAGATCTAAGCTCTCAACTGAAACACTGTGCCACCCCAAAGATTTACAGAATACTAGAATAGTTAGAGCTAAGCCTGGCCTTTTGCCTCAAAGATAGGAGCTGAGGCAACCAAAGGCGCCAACACATCTTCAAAATTAGCCCATCTGTATACAAATAAACTTTTTGTTTCTTACCATATCAAATAGCAGTGATCTCTTTGATGATTAAAAGGTTCTTACATCACACTCATCCGAATAACTGTTTTAAAATAAATCTAATTCAGTAGCGCCCAACTGTAACAATAATTTGTCCATTCATTGCTATTTTTAATACACGTTTGTAAGACTTTAAGGTGGTGTAAATATTAAATTATTAGAATAAAATGTATTTTCAATATCTCCATAGAAAAATATATCTTCAGAATCTTCCTATTTATTTCTATATATTTTTATTTTCTTTTCTTTTGAAAATTTTGGTTATTATAAATAGAGACAATGAGAATCTTACAACTTCATGTCACATTTTTCTTAATAAATCGCATTACACATATATCCATAACAACCAGGTTTATATTTGCATAAACAATATATGACAGTTGGTAGATAGTTGGTAGGTCCCTTGTTATACCCGTAGGAATTCAAATTTTCATCTTATATATAGAAAAAGACTGTTGGAGGAATTTTAACACGTTTGAGTACTGTATATTTCTACAAATTCTCATACAGATCTTTCTATTTGCAAAAAATTATTAAATAAAAAGTAAACCTGGGATTGTTTATGTGTGTAGAGAGAACAACGGCGACTGTGATTTTATGTGAAATGAGTGAAAATAGATTGATAAATTTCACATAAATTATGTAAATTAATAATAAATCATGTTTTTTGTTTCTTAAAGTCGTATTCATATAACTTTTACTTCAAATAAAACAAGCCCTTTCATTTTTTACACTGCCTTATGTTAAGCACTTCTACCTTCATTTGAATGGAGACCAACAAAATTATAAGGATATTTTATTCGAAATTAGAAACAGATCATTATTAAAACTTACGAGAAAAATTAAGATTAAAATATAAAAGTCATAACTTTTTTAAGTGATCGACGTGACCTTTGACATACAACAATTACTCGTTGTATAATTATCAAATAAGAATAATTAAGTGATTCATGTACTTCAAGCAAGCCTCTACACATTTTTCTTAATCAAAAGTACTTATTTCAGAATTGTGTTTGAGTGCAAATATTTTCATTAAATTGAGGAATCAAAGTCAAAACCCAAATACATAAATAAGTTGTTCTCTTCAAATAACTCAACTGGGTACCAAATTTATTGCAATCATGAATAAACGCATAGTACATTTAAGCTGACTTGGACTTCAGTGACTTATAAGTCTATCTTTCAATCCGCTTTTTCTTGAAAACGTGAGATTGGCAAAAGTATCCTAAGATTATCTACCACCAAAAACATTCTCCTTGTGACCCATGTGAACGAATTTCCCGAACACTATCAACAAAAACGAAAAGCAGTGTCGAACCTAGTAACATTCAAGCCACCATTTATTAATCCTGTAATTTTAATAACCTATAGAACAGCAACACAAGCTTGCAACTGCCACCCAAAGAAAAAGAAACCACCATGTCTCATAACAAAAAGTAAAACCACCATTTTCAAGCTTTCAATTTACATGAGCAGATAGGTCTAGAAACTACAGTATACTAATATGGAGACTGCATTAACATGATGATAATGAAGAAGTAGAAGCACGCATGATGTATTCTATTTAATGTACTGAGAGAGCCACTGAAAGCCTTCACCATACCCCATCTTGCGGACAATACTGCACATGAAAACCTCCAAAGGACGAACATTGGATTCAGCCAAATTAACCTTGCCCTTGCCTGTGGTGAAGTTAGTGAGGCCCATGTGATATCGAAGCTCATCCTCTGAGGCAGCATAAGGTATGTCAATCTTGTTTCCCAATATAAGGAAAGGCACATTTGCAAGTGACTCGTCAGAAAGAAGAGCATCCAGCTCCTTCTTTGATTCTGAAAATCTTTCTTTGTCATATGCATCAACCAGGTATATAACCGCATCCACCTATATCATGATATCATCATGCAAATTATAATTCATAATACGACAAAACTTTGATCAATGATAGGTGCATGATTTTTCCAAAATTAAATAATGTCCATGTCAATGTTTGATTTCAGAACTAGCTAAGCAGCACTGTTTTTCTTAATTGGCCAAAAAACCAGCTAATGCCAACAACAATTGGTGAAAAGCAACAAAACGGGGCTCAGAAAAAGGCATGATGATTCAGATTTAGAATCAGCATTGATACATGGTATTTACAAGGCACAAAATTCAAACATGCTTTGAACAATCAATTCAAAAACCTAATAATAAGATGTAAACTTACAAACTACTATCTTAACATGCCACCACGCCCAATAACAACCACAACAATAGTAATAACTAAAGTCATTCAAATGTGCTGTATTCAAAAACATGAAACTGAACAAGAAAATGAAATAACAATTGAACAAAGGATATACAAACCTGAGCATAATAATCCCTCCAGACCCTACGAGCAATCTGGTGGCCACCCAAATCGAAAGCCTTAAACTTTATCTTCCCAATACTCAACTCCTCTGAAGTGGGATATTGGGTAGGTTGATGCTGAACTAATCTCTGCATAAATTTAATTTATCGTCAAAGAAAACCTTCAAACTGATAAAGCTTTGAGCAATAATCCAATAACAAGAAATCACAAAAAAAGTAATGTTTAAAGAAAAAAACCTCATCTCTGAGCATGTGAAGCAAAGTGGTCTTGCCAGCATTATCTAACCCCAGGAACAAAATCTTTGCCTCCTTTTGCCACAGACCAAGGCTGGCCAAAATTCCATAGAACCAATCAAAAAGAAACATTCTTTTTTATAATCTTCCTCTCTCTCGAAAACGTTCACAAGTGGTGTGAAAAATAAAGAACAAAATCCCCGACGCCGTCAAAGTCTCCGGAAACTCCAACCCGTGAAGCCAAGAGAGAAAAACTAGACTTCCTAAGTATTAATTCAGAAGAAGAATCCACAGAAAACCCAAGAAAACGCAACACCAAAAGAACCAGTTTTCTTTTGTTTTTCTATTTTCTTTATGTTTTCTGCCTTCAACTACCTCATCACAACGGAATATATATACTGAGGGCGAGCGAATGGTGGTGACCGGCTTGTCCGGTGAAAGATATAGGCTGAGATGCGGCAGAGAAAAGTGAAGCAGAAATGTTTTATTGAGGGTAGAAGAGGGGACACTGGAGCAGCCTGTTATTGGGGTAAAATTCCAGTTGTGCGGATTTGATTGGTTGGTACGCGTCACTGGGTTTAACAGTTATGATATATAATAAATAATAAAAGCAGAGATTATTCTGAAAATGTTAGCTCCGGAAGAAGCTAAACGAGAACAAGTAAAATTTACACGTATGTGAAAAGTTGTTGTCACATAACTACGAAAAGAATGGCGTGTGTGAAAGGCATTTTTCAATTCTTTTCAACTCCATAAGCCAAATGTACTGCACTAACATCTTGCTTTTTTTCCAAGTATTTTCTCTCATCAAATTTTCTTTTACTTTTTCTTTCCCAACTATTTTCTCTCATCAATTTTTTTTTTTTACTTTTACAAAAATTTTGTGCAGAATTCCTTTGAGATTATAACTAATGAATCTTAGAAATTGATCAATTGAATCTATTCAATGGTGAACATTCCAAAATCTTGAAGTTAAAGATTGTCTTTTTCAAAGTATCTTGAAAATATTACCAACATTAATTATTCATTAAAAAAACAATAAAGTGACAAGAACATAAATAATAAATAAGAGAATCCACTAATAGTGTAAGATTATAAAGTCTAATAAGATATCGGAAAAACTTTGTATTTTATCTTTATTGGATGAGATTAATGTTTTGTTTGAATTAGAGGGTGTGAAGGAGTGGAAAGTTGAGGATGTGGGAGAGTGGAAATGTGAAAATTTGTGAAGAAAGTTGAGAGTGTTTTGATCGAGGTATGTTAGAGTGGATGTTTGAAGAAAATTTATTGAAATATGTGAGTGATGTGATGTGATGGTTGTAAGGATATTTTGAATTATTTTTAATTGTGTAAATTGTAAGATTACAAATTTACCCTTGTATATATAAAAAAAGAAATAAATGATAATTAATTTTGTGGACATTTTATTTATTAAAATAAATTAAAGTTTTAATTATAAATAAAAGAAAAAATAATGTAAAATTAACTTTCCATTATTTAAATATGATTTTATTATTTTCCATTTTATTAATTTAAATTAACTTTGTTATTTAATGTAATTTATTTAGATCATTTTAAATATTCAAAAAATATTTAAAATATTCAAAGTGCGTCTGAAAAAATATTCAAAAAAAAACTCAGAAAATAAAAAATTTGGAAAACCATGAACATAATCGATTATCAATTGCCTTAAAAAAAACACATAATCGATAAGAGACATAATCGACTTTTCTTGTAGGCAGTTAAAAATCTAACATAATCGATTATGCTCACAGATAATCAATTATGTTCAAAATAACACAGCTCCCATAATCGATTATGCTTGGCAAAAAATCTCAGATAACCGATTATGTCATGACCATAATCGATTATCAACTGTCTTTAACTACATAATCGATTATGTAGTGCGTTCATTTCCAATGATAATCGATTATGCATGAAACTAAAATGAAAAAAACGTAACCTCAAGCCAAAGATGAACTACCAAACTCACTCTCCTACCTCTATGCTTACTGAAGACCTTCTCCAAGCACCCTATATAAATGCAACTCTCAGTGAGAAGGCTAGACAGATGTGGTGCATGTGGTGCTTGTTGATGCTGCTCTATGCAAAGGTGTAATGACAGTATGCAACTATGTAACGTGAATAAAGTAAGGGGCATCATGGTCTTTCACTATATCCTACGTGACTTTCAACAAAATTCACTCTCCTTTCTCTTCATATTTGAGAGCACCCTCAATCCACTATCCTTTCCATTCACTCTCCCCCTCTCACAAAAGCAGTAATCCGTTTGTGCTACAGTGTCATTCCCTAATCCAAACACTACGTAAGTGTTTTCCTCATACAGTAAAACAAAAACAAATATGATAATTCTATTTTCATATTAAAGACATTTTTTAGACTAGATCATTGGTTTGTACTTCTCAAATTGAGAATGTTTTAACACGGTGTTATTATTTTTTTTTTACTTTATTTTCTTTTGTTTGTTTATTATTTTTACAACTATCTATTTAGTATTTATATCAACAAAAAAAATTAATTTTAATTTTTTTAATAAATTTATCAATTTAAATAAACTCGTTGTAGCATAAACAATCACAACTATTAATCAATGACGAGACAAGAAAAAAAAATGGTAAAAAAAACAAGACCTTTGACATCACGTTTATATGAAAATTTATGTAATGGTTTAACTATTATCTATTCCAACACCATGTTATGTTACTCCCAAAAATGGTGTATTTATTTAAGATTTTAAATAATTTAAGTAATTTATTTATTTTAATTTTTTAAAATTATATATTAAATAATTTAAATTTATATTTACTTAAAATTTTGAATAATTTAAAAATTTTATTTATTTCAGATTTTTATTTAAAGATGACATTAAATCATTTATGATTTGTATTTATTTAAAATTTTGAATAATTTAAAAAATTATTTATTTTATCTTTTAAATACGAAAATAAACACGAGAATTTTTTGAAAATTCTGTTATAGTATTGTTTTTGTTTTATAGTATTGGTATTCTAATATCTATATAGATATGGATAAGATACTCTATTAGAAAATATATGTGTAACAATTCCAATTTATATTCTAGGGTTTACATATATTCACAGTTGCTCTTATAATTGGAATGAACAAAATTTAATTTAGATTTTTATTTATTTAAGCTTTAAAATAATTTAAGAATTTTTTATTTTTTATTTTATTTAAATATTGAGTTTAAATCATTTAAATTTATATTTATTTAGAATTTTGAATAATTTAAGAATTTTGTTTATTTTATATTTTTCTTTTAAGTATGACATTAAATATTTATATTTATATTCATTAAGATATTTTAATAGTTTAATATTTTATTTATGCAAAATATATGTGCCCAAAAAAATTGTAAAATAATTTTATATAAAATTTAATTTGTTTATATATAAAATAATTTAATCATATTTAATTTTAACCACAAAGGTAACTTTGTAATCATATACTTTATTTATTTAAAAAAATTATTTTATCAATTACACTTATCACCTCGCTCACTAATTAACTTTCATAAACTTTTCTTTCATTTCATCATCTTTTCCTTAGTCTAGATAACCTCACTTTTAATTATTTTTCACTTCAAATCCTCTTAAATTCACTCTCTCAAATTCATCTTCAAATCCAAAAAAAAACATTAGAGATCAAAATAGAATAAGTATTTTATGTATGATATTTGTACTGGCCAGACCTCAGACATCGGCGTCAGACATCGACATCAGACATTGACATCGGACCTCGGTGGTCTAGTCACATTAATGGGCCACGTAAGTGGGCCCCCAGAAATAATGGTGAGTTATCACCCAGACGTAAGAAGGACCTAAGTCACGGGAGTGTTCATGCATGTGGTGTATATAGTACGTTCAGGTCTAGCACAAATAAGTATCCCTTGGAGAGACTGCATGCATGACACGTGAATAATTAGGGCACCCATAGAACAGATGGCCCCGCAGCGCTAGTGCATGAGTTTGTACCCTGACGGCCATACTGTTAAGATTTTGCACTCCAGAAAAGGAAAGTCTTGTGCAGCGGCTACGCTAAGATTGTGCAACGCGTCATAGGATGCCTCAGCAGTAACCCTAATTCCACTTAAGGAAAGATCCTCATGGGACAGAGAGTTGACTTAAATACAGTCTGTATAAAAGGGTAGTAAGAACCCTCGAAAGGTACGTTGTTTCTAAGACTGAAACTGCTTTACATACTTATTGTTTCTTAGCCTAGTACTGACTTGATCGTCGGAGTGCAATCAACAGGTAGAGCCCCCTCTGTTTCAACGGAGTCACTCTTGACCATCCAAGGAGAGAGAAGAAACCACCAAGAAATAGGAGGAGCCACCATCTGCCTTTGAAGTCAATGGCGGCTGGATCAACCAACGAGAACATTTGGCGTCCACCGTGGAACACAATAAAACTAGGTCCCACTCACAATCATGTTGAGAGCCATCCAGCAACATGAGGAGTACGAGGCAAGGTGCATCTGCACTAGAAGGAGGAGACAACGTCTCCATGCAACAACTAATGGAGACCATTCGCGCTCTCCAACAGGCCGTAGCGGCGTCCAAGGTTGACCAAGATAGGATTCTGGCTGAGGTTCAAGCCGAACAGGCAGCCAGCCAGAACCGATTCTAGGATGATTAGGCTGCGTCTCGCGCAAACAATGAGGAATTGTGCAGAGCCAATGAAGAATTGCGCGGGGATTTACAACGCACTGATGAGCGAACTCCGCCCATACCAGTTAGGGCTCGCCCCATGCCATTTTCCCAGGCGATCATGGACTCTGTGATACCAGCCAACTTCATGGGTACAAAGATCACCTTCACAGGCGTAGAAGACCCAGAGGCCCACATCACGACCTTCCACACCCAGATGATAATTTCATGAGGCACCGACGTCATGCACAGTAAGCTATTTATGGGTACATTCTCAGGCACGACATTGGACTGGTTCATCAGCCTTCCTGATGGACACATTACCTCGTTTGATCAATTCTCAACATTGTTAAAAGAGCAGTACATTTTCAACCAAGCTCCCGCTCCCGTCTCATTCGATCTTTTCGACGTTAAGCAATACCAGAGAGAGCCTTTGAAAGATTTCCTCAACAGGTTCGAGGCACTGGTGGTGAAGCTGCAAACTAAAGATGAAGATATGATGGTACACGCCTTCAGATGAGGGGTGCTCCCAGGACCTTTCAGTGATTCTCTGATAAAGTGTCGCCCAAAGACATTCAACGAAATCTGCCACAGAGTCGTAGCCCACATCGTCGCAGAAGAAGAGGTCACAGAAAAGGGTGGAAACATTTGCCCTGTCCGACCTTGAGGAACTGGTCATTCTCAGCCCATGCGAGTGCACGAGCCCACGACAAAGAAGAAAGCCCCGAGGAACCAGCCGTCGTATGAGACAAGGAAACCCCAGACCAGGGTGCAGACAAAGGAAGGCACCCCCACCAGACACAACTTTCGAATAGACCACAAAGAGCTTATTGTCATCCCCAACATGGCAGACAGACTGAAATCTCCACTGAAGACCGATAAGAGGCTAGGGCCCAGCAAAGACACCTGGTGCGAACTCCACCAAGCCTTTGGCCATAGCCTGCACAACTGTTTGGCGTTAGGATTCCAGCTAGACGAATTGGTAAGGAATGGCTTCCTGAAGGAGTACTTGCAGGAGAATCAAGGGGTCCCGACGACAGTGATCCCCGTAGGAGATCAGGGACATGAAATACCTGTCCATAGAGAGATCAACACAATTTCTGGAGGGTTCTCAGGAGGAGGATGTACCGCCTCCCAACGAAAGAAATATGTTAGGGAAGTAATGACAGTAGAAGTAGGAGAGCTCGACCAATCCCCGGAATCCGACCTCTTCTTCACGAAGGTTGATCTGCAAGACGTGGTTCCACACGACAACGACCTCGTGGTGATATTAGTAGTGACGGCAGGAAGGAAGGTACATTGAGTCCTCATCGATCAGGGAAGTTCGACAGATGTGATGTTCTGGTCAACCTTCAATAAGCTGTAGCTGTCGACCGATCAGTTGAGACCTTACGACGGTTGCCTATATGGATTTGTTAGGGACCAGGTGGAGGTGCGAGGGCACATAGAGCTAAGGACCACTTTCACGGATGGCACCGCATCCCGCACAGTTAACATAAGGTACCTTGTTGTCAACGCCCCTTCAGCTTACAACATCCTTTTGGACAGACCTGCCCTAAACAAAACAAGGGCAGAAGCCTTGACGAGGCATATGAAGATGAAATTACCCTCCCTTGAGGGGACATTAATAACAATCAAGTTTGACCAGAAAGCAGCAAAGAAGTGTTATGAGAATAGCCTAAAGACAAAGAGAGGGGTGTGCACCGTAACCAACCAACCTCCAGGGGGGAACGGGTTACCCGAGTAGATTGGCCCAAACCAACAGAGAAGGTGCTGGAGAGGGAGATTGGGGGAAGGAAGTTCAAGCTTGGCAGATCCCTGAGCCAGGAGGCACAAGACCAAATTGTCGAGGTGATAGCGCGGCACCTGGATGCCTTCGAATAGACTGCCTTAGACATGCTTGGCATCAACCCAGATTTCTTGTGCCACCACCTCACCATGGACCCTCAAGTTCAACCAGTACACCAGAGGAGAAGGAACTTTAACGAAGAAAGGCGACTGGTCATCAGGAAAGAGACCAAGAAGTTGTTGGATGTTGGCCATATAAGGGAGATCCAGTATCCCGAATGGCTTGCCAATGTAGTATTGGTCAAGAAGGCCAATGGTAAGTGGAGGATGTGCGTCGACTTCACGGATTTGAACAAAGCTTGCTCGAAGGACTCATACCCATTGTCCAGTATCGACGCCTTGGTGGACAACGCGTCAGGCTGCAAGCTTCTTAGCTTCCTGGATGCCTTCTCTGGATATAACCAGATCCGGATGCATCCCAGAGACAAGTGCAAGATGGCATTCATGACAGAGCTCTCCTATTACTGCTATAAGGTGATGCCTTTTGGGCTCAAGAATGCAGGTGCAACCTATCAAAGGTTGACGGATAGAGTGTTCACTCCTATGATAGGGTGAAACGTCTAGGCATATGTGGATGACATGGTGGTCACCTCCTAGGTGAAGGATCAACACGTTGCTAATTTGGAGGAGCTATTCACCATTATAGTCAAGTACAGGTTGAAGTTAAACCCTGAAAAATGTGTGTTCGGAGTAGAAGCAAGAAATTTCTTAGGGTTCCTACTCACTGAGTGTGGGATATAGGCAAACCCTGAGAAGTGCGCTGCGATTATAGCCATGAGAAGTCCGATCTCAGTGAAAGAAATGCAGCAGTTGACAGGGCGAATGACCGCTTAGTCCAGATTTGTGTCAGCAGGAGGGGATAAGGGGCATCCCTATTTTCAGTGTTTGAAGTGAAATAACAGGTTCGTATGGACCAAGGAATGTGAAGATGTGTTTCTCAAATTGAAAGAATACCTGGCCAGTCCCCTAGTATTGTGCAAGCCACAACTAGGTACCCCACTCTGTTTGTACTTCCCCATCACAGATCGGGCGATCAGTTCGGTTCTCGTCCAAGAGCAGGACCATGTGCAAAAGCCAATATATTTTGTCAGCAAAGATCTGCAAGAGCCTGATGTGAGGTATCAAGCCATAGAAAAGGCAGCCCTGGCAATGGTGTTTTCAACGCGAAGACTTCGCCACTACTTCTAGAGTTTCACCGTAATAGTAATGACAGACCTCCCCATTCGCAAGGTCTTACAGAAGCCCGATGTGGCAAGTCAAATGGTGCATTGGGCGGTTGAGCTATCAGAGTTCGATGTGCAGTACGAACCAAGAAGACTTATCAAAGGTCAGGTTAATGCTGACTTTGTAGTAGAACTCTCCTCGGCAGTCGCACACCAAGAGGAAGCAGGTTTCAAATGGGTCTTCTTCGTATACGGATCCTCCAACCAACAAGGTAGTGGGGTTGGCGTCATTTTGGAAGGACCAAATGGGTTGCTGGTTGAGCAAGCCCTACGGTTCGCCTTCAAGGCTAGTAACAACCAAGCTGAGTATGAGGCCTTGATCGCAGGAATGTTGTTACCCAAAGAGATGGGTGCTAAGAGTTTGTTGTCAAAGAATGACTTCCTATTAGTAACAAGGCAAGTTATGAGAGAATACCAGGCCAAGGACCTTCATATGGCCGCATACCTAAAGTATGTCAAGATCCTAAAGGAGACTTTTGTGGTGTTCGAGCTAGTACACGTCCCCAGAGAACAGAATGTTCGAGTTGACTTGCTAGCAAAGCTCGCCAGTTCTGGCAAGGGGGGCAGACAGAGGATAGTCATTCAGAAGACCCTGAGGACACCTCGAACCACCTCAAGTTGCACAGCGGAAGTCCAGCAAATAAGCACCTCGAAAGGCATTAAGAGAAGTCACCGGTCACTGACCCAGGAAACGATGAAAACACCTAGAATAAGCGCATACGCCTTAGCAAGGGAGGAGTTGTTGGACGTTTTCCTAGTGGAAGAAAGTGAAACATGGATGACACCCTACAGACATTACTTGGCTAAGGAGATACTCCCGCTAGAGCCCACAGAGGCCATAGTAGTCAAGAAGAACTCGAGTAGGTATACCCTTGTGGATGGAAATTTGTTCAGAGATGGGTATACACACCCTATCCTGACTTGCGTAAGTGGTGAACAATGCATGCGCATCATGACAAAGCTCCACGAAGGGATATGTGGGAGTCACATCGGTGGCCCAGCACTCTCGCCAAAAGCCATTCGCGCGGGGTACTACTAGCCAACCATGAGGGAGGATTGCACGAGGTATGAACAACGATGCAAGTAGGGCAAACGGCATGCTGCGCCCCTAGAGGAGTTACGATCGATCCACAGCCCATGGTCGTTTCATACCTGGGGGATCGACATTCTGAGACCATTTCCTTTAGCGGTGCGACAGATGAAGTACCTTGTGGTTGCGATTGAGTACTTTACAAAGTGGATAGAGGCCGAGCCAGTTGCGCAAATTACAACACACAAGATCTAGCACTTTGTGTGGAAGAACATAGTATGTCGTTTGGAATCCCAAAACGCTTGGTATCCGATAATGCTACCCAGTTTGCAAGCCAACAGTTGGGCAAGTTGTGCACAAAACTTGGAATAAAGCTAGTGTTTGCATCAGTCGAACACCCCCAGATGAATGGGCAGGTCGAGTCTGCCAACCGAGTTCTGCTCCGGGGTCTGAAGAGAAGACTGGAAAAAGCCAAGGGAACTTAGGCAGAAGAAGTTCCTAGAATTGTGTGGGCCTACCACACAACTCCCCAGTCCACCACCAAGGAAACACCTTTTAATTTGGTGTATGGTTCGGACGCAATGATTCCCGTAGAAATTCAAGAGAGTTCACCACATTTCCAGAACTTCGTGGCCGAGGAATCCAATGAAGAAAGAAAGGTGAACCTAGATCTACTGGATGAAGTCAGTGATGAGGCTTGCATCTAAAGCCTTGAAGAGAAAGGTGGAGTACAAGTACAACTCCAAATTGAGACCTCGGCAGTTCCAGGTTGCCGACTTGGTAATGTGAAAGGGTCACCTCTACCAACTAGAGAACAAGTTATCTCCCAAGTGGACTGGTCCATTCCGTGTGACAGAGGCACTTGGGAACGGAGCGTACAAGCTAGAGACCCTAGAAGGTGGAACGACTCCTCGAACTTGGAATAGAGCAATTTTAAAGTTTTATTTCAGTTAATTATTTCATTGTACACAGTTTAGGGGACACTCTTTTTCCCTTATAAGGGTTTTTTAACGAGGTCAGCCAATAAAAATTCAGTTAAAAAAAAGATATATTTGCAAGTGTGTTGTACAATGCAGTAAAGTGAACCTCTCCCTTGGGTAAAAGCGCCAAGATCGGGAATAGTAAGGTTCTTAGTGAGACTCCCTCTTGAGTGAGAACACCAAGGTCGAGAATAGTATGGTTCACAGTTAAAAATCTCCCTTGTCTCTATATGGCAAGGTTGAGACCAGTAAAGTGAACATCTCCCTTGAGTAAAAGCGCCAAGATTGAGAATAGTAAGGTTCTTAGTGAGCCTCCCTCTTGAGTGAGAACGTCAAGGTCGAGAATAGTATGGTTCTCAGTTAAAAATCTCCCTTGCCTCTATACGACAAGGTCGAGACCAGTAAAGTGAACCTCTCCCTTGGGTAAAATCGCCAAGATCGAGAATAATAAGGTTCTTAGTGAGCCTCCCCCTTGAGTGAGAACGCCAAGGTCGAGAATAGTATGGTTCCCAGTTTAAAATCTCCCTTGCCCCTATGCGGCAAGGTCAAGACCGGTAAAGTGAACCTCTCCCTTGTCTTTGAAAGGCAAGGTCGAGAACAGTATGGTTCCCAGTTAAATACCTCTCTTGCCTTTATACGCCAAGGTCGAGGACAGAAAGGCGAACCTCTTCCTGGTCTTTACATGTCCAAGTCAAGAGTATCATGGTTCGAAAGAAGACGTCTCCCTTGTCCTTATGCACCAAGGTCGAGAACAACGAGCAAACCTTTTTCCTATCAGTCAAGGGTTCGAGCGAACATCACCCCTACCTCAATGTGTCAAAGATCGAAAAAGGATAAGATCAAGCATATGGTAAAGAAGTGTGCTACTAAGGTACGAACAATCAATAAGGCATTGTTAGTAAAGTTAATCCAAGACAAGCAAGATAGCCAACAACAAACACAAGAGATAAATTGAAAGAGAAAAAAACTTCATAAAAAGAGATATATGTACAGATTAGTTAAATGTTTGCCTGGTTACAAATAAACACAAGGAGGAATCACCGTGCCCACTAGCTTCCCATCAACAATAGTCTTCGTCATCCCAGTTTGGGAAAGATCCATCCCAGTTTGACAGAATTTGGATTAGTAGCATCAAGCTCACTAGATTGATTCTGTTGCATAATGGTTCTTAAATCATCCATACCAAATTCATCCAGAACAGATTTGGGCACAGAAAAATCTGTTTCATCAAACACAACATGTATAGATTCTTCAACTGCAAGCAATCTTTTGTTATACACTCTATAAGCACGACCATTTATAGCATAACCAATATGTATTCCTTCATCTGATTTAGGACCAAATTTCCCCAGATTATCTTTACCATTATTTAAAACAAAGCATTTGCAGCCAAATACCCTAAGATGACTAATGCTAGGCTTCCTTCCTTTATACAGTTCATAGGGAGTTTTCTAAAGAATTGGTCTAATCAAGGTTCTGTTAAGCACATAAGAAGCAGTGTATACAGCATCAGCCCAAAAGTATTTAGGTAAACCAGATTCATTTAGCATAGTCCTAGCTAACTCTTCTAGTGATCT
>Ga0123342_1004056_pt1 | contig 22824 bp, 18 predicted proteins | sample Turbeawhitnodule_FD_89960 | JGI IMG/M metagenome (GOLD analysis project Ga0123342, IMG submission 89960) | Root nodule microbial communities of legume samples collected from Mexico - Turtle bean Mexico white nodule | ecosystem: Host-associated > Plants > Roots > Nodule | place: Mexico: Nepantla... | reverse complement strand
TTGGATCATCTTAAGGAGTGAATTAACAAGTTTCAAACAACTAGACAACACACACACACCCAGCAGCAAGGTCTTCAAGCTTTCCTCTTGGATTTGGAGACATCAAAGCATCTTGTTCAACACAAATCTTCATGGAAGGATACAAACAACATTTCTACACAAATTTCTCCTTCCAATTGTTCAAATGAAACCACTTCTCACCACAAAGTTTCTAAACACACTCCTTCTACTTCTACCCCTAAGTCACCTACCAAAACTTCAAGCACAAAATGTTTTAAATGTTTAAGTTTTGGGCACATAGCTGCCAAATGTCCAAATAAGAGCACCATAATGTTACAAAAGGTAAATCAAGACCACAATCAATTAAAAACCAAAAGTGCCAATGAAAGAGAAAAAGAAGGACAAGATACAAAGGGTCTCATCCTTTCACCTCAACGATGTTTTTCTTCCTTTTCTTTTTCATTCCCAAATAATTCTAAATACTTGACATCTTTGATAAAGAAGTTTAGGGATGATCTTCAAAGACCTCCCAAAGGTTCTACCCTTCTAAGAGGATTTTCACAAGTACATCATCTCTTCCCTAAACATTCTCTACAAACATGCCCTGTATCTAGAATTCACCCATGTGAACTCCCCAAGCTTCATGAACATAAGTTTGTTTCACATCCTAAACTTCGAAATATTTTTTGTGTACAAACTCACTATGTTATTTGCAAGCGTTCTAAATTCGAGCTTGAATTCTCTCCAACCTGGGGGGCATGATACGACCCAAATCCATAAGAAGCTGACCAAGGATGCCAACTATGAAGGGTCATCTCAACAATCAAGGAAAGACCTCATCAGTAGGACAAATGGATAAAGACCGGAGCACCTAAAGTTCTTCCTACTAATCTTCTTAAATATTTAGAAAAATGTTGTAAATAAGTTGGGCTCACATGAGGGGTCCAAATAGTATAATAAGCAAGAGTAGGTTTAAATAGCCTAATGAGGAGGTGAAGACATAAGAATGGGCCATAAGAAGTCCATTAGGCTAGAAAGGAAAACCTAGATTCTAGAATGTGTAGGATGGTGCGGTTTTGACCAAAGTCAAGACCTAAAATCGCACCACTTTGGCTTTTACCCTTCTACCCTCTTTTCTTCTTTTCCAAGGCTCCTAAATCTACAAATAGGGAGGCATACCTCATGTATCCATATGTTGAATGAAGAGTAAAGTTACTATACAAAAATTGTGTTAGAGTTTGTGAGCATTGTCTCTCTAAACATTTGTCTTATCTTGTGAGAAATTGAGAGCTCTCAAGTGGCGGCATTCACACTTATCTTGGAACAAATCACCAACCCAAGTGGTGTGTTCATCATCTCAAATTCCATCTCCTAAGTTTCCTTTCACTCATCTTTTCCATTACATTTCCATTTCAATTCCAAAATATTTCTTGTTCTTTCTTTAGCTTCCTTGTTTTCAATTCAATCCATATTCTTGCTCACCTTGTGTTTGCTTAAATTCTGCACACCTAATTTTGGCATTCATCTTCACATTTAATTGTGTTTTTCCTTTGGCCTTATGGAAATAAACCTTCACATCTACTTCACACTTGTTAAGTTAATGTCCAGTGAGAATATTTCTTAGGCTTTTCACTCTTAATTGCTTAACAATCTCAATCTTAAATCGAAAGTGTCACCTAAATGAATCAATCCAAAATGAATCAATCAACTCACATCACCATTCGTCTGAAGATGCTTCATAGAGGCAAACACTTGTTTGATACTGAGCACCATGCATAGCGTGCATAATTGCTGACTTGCAAACTGGGTACCATTATCGGATACCAGGTGGCTTGGGATCCCAGACAATGTTTCTCCACACAAAGTGGTAAACCTTGTGGGCAGTTATCTACGCAACTGGTTCAGCTCCTATCCACTTGGTGAAGTACTCAATAGCTACAACGAGGTACTTCATCTAATGAATTGCTAGAGGGAAAGGACCTATGATGTCTATTCCCCAAGTATAGAAAGGTCAAGGGCTGTGTATTGACCGCAACTCCTCAGGGGGTGCATGATGCCAATAAGCATGCTTCTGACACTGTTCGCATTGATGTGCATATCTCATACAATCCTCCTTCATAGTTGGCCAATAATACCCAGCTCGAACTGCCTTCAGCGATAAAGCTCTTCCTCCCACGTGGCTTCCACAAATGCCTTCATGGAGCTCTGCCATGATGTGGGTACAGTGATCCCCACTCACACAAGTGATGGGTATAATATGGTTTTGATTGCATCATGGTTGACCTCTACTATTCCCTCCGCAACAGTCCTGGGCGACTTCAAGGTCTCCTGAATGATTGACCTTTGTCGACTTCCCTTCCCCGAACTCGCTAGCTTGGACAATAGGTCGGTTCGAGCATTCTGCTCTCTCGGGAGATGCACCAGCTCGAACGTGGAAAAAGCTTCTTTTAAAAACGCATTATACCTGAGGTACGAGGCCAACTGTGGGTCTTTGGCCTGGTAGTCACCTGTGACCTGCTCGATAACCAGCAACGAATCACTCTTTACCAACAAGCTTTGAGCACCCAACTCCTTGGCCAACAACATTCCAACTATCAGGGCTTCATACGCAGCCTGATTGTTGTTGGCCTTGAATGCAAATCTTAGGGCCTGCTCGATCAATAATCCACCAGGTCCCTCTAGAATGACCTCAACACCGCTACCTTGCTGGTTAGACGATCCATCCATCGAAAGGACCCACTAGAAGTCATTACCATCTGCCTGGGGAGCCTAAGATGATAGTTCTGCCATGAAATCAGCATATACCTGGGTTCGTACTGCATGTCAAACTCAGACAACTCAACTGCCCAACGCACCATTCAACCTGCCATGTTGGGTTTTTGGAGGACCTTGCGGATAGGCAAATCTATCATCACTATTACAATGAAACTCTAGAAATAATGGCAAAGTCGCCGAGCTGCAAATACCATTGTCAATGCTGCCTTTTCAATAGCTTGATACCATACCTCCGACCCTACAACACCTTGCTCACGAAGTAAATAGGCCTTTGAACCTTATCCTGCTCTTACACAATGACCGAGCTGATTGCCCGATCGGTGACTGCGAAATAAAGACGAAGGGGAGTACCTTGCAGCGGCTTATAAAGGACAGGCGGGCTGGCCAGGTACTCCTTCAACTTGACGAATGCGTCTTCACACTCATGAGTCCATATGAAACGGTTGTTCTTTTTTAGGTATTGAAAATAAGGGTACCCCTTAGCTTCTCTATTTGATAAGAACTGGACAAGGCGGTCATACGCCTAGTCAGCTACTGTACTTCCTTCACACTGACAGGGCTCTTCATCCTTATGATTGTTGCACACTTGTCCGGGTCCACTTTTATGCCCCGTTCAATGAGCAGAAATCCAAGGAACTTCCCTGCTTCCACCCCAAACACACACTTCTCGGGGTTCAGCTTTAAATTTACTTGGCTATTGTTCTGAGCAGCTCTTCCAAATTAGCAACGTGCTAATCCTTTTCTTTTGAGGTGACGACCATGTCATCCACATACGTCTGTACATTTCACCAAATCATTGGAGCGAGGATCCTATCCATCAACCTTTGATAGGTGGCACCAACATTCTTGAGGTCGAAAGGCATGACCTTGTAGCAGTAGCTAGAGAGCTCGATCATGAAGGTAGTCTTGCTCTCATCTCGGGGGTGCATGCGGATCTGGTTGTACCCCGAGAATGTGTCTAGGAAACTCAACAATCAACAACCTGAAGTGCTGTCCACCAAGGAGTCTATGCTAGGCAGCGAATAAGAATCCTTGGGATAGACCTTATTCAGGTTTGTAAAGTCGACGCACATCCTCCACTTCCCATTGGCCTTTTGTACCAATACCACATTTGCTAACCACTCAGGGTATTGAATCTCCCTTATGTGGCCAGCCTTCAAGAGCTTTTGCGTCTCTTCCCTGATGATCTGACGCCTCTCCTCATTAAACTTCCTCATTTTCCGCATTATCGGTTTGACCTTCTCATCCATAGTAAGTCTTTGGCACAAGAAATCTAGGTTTATCCCAGGCATATCTGCGAACGACCAAGCAAAAGCATTCATATGCCTCGATATTACTTCAGCTATCTTGTCTTGTAACTCTCGACCTAGTGACGTGCCAAGTTTGAACTTCTTACCTTCAATTTCTTTTTCCTAAACCTCGCCAGCAGGTCCAAGTCACATCTTGTTGGCGACTTCAGTTTTTGTGATCACCTCTGTCTCTCACGCCTGAGCAGTGATCGAACACACTCCACTCCTTCTTTTCACGCTATTCTCGTAGCACTTCCTTTTCGCCTTCTGGTCAGACTTGATGACGATCACCCCTCCATCAAGGGAGGTTAACCTCATCTTCATATGCCTCAAGGCCACCGCGCCTAACATGTTCAAGGAGGGCCTTCCTAAAACAAAATTATAGGCCGAGACAACATTAACTACTAAATACCTGATCTTGATTGTGCGAGATGAGGCACCATCTGAGAACGTCGTCCTTAGCTCCACATGCCCCCGCACCTCCACCTGATCTCCGACAAAACCAAACCATCATAGGGTCTTAACTGATCAGGTGACAATTGCAAGTTATTAAACGTTACCCAGAACATCACATCAGCTACGCTCCCATGATCGATGAGAACTCAGTGTACCCTTCTTCCCACGGTGACCATGGATATCACTACTAGATCACCCTCATGTGGGACCACGTCTCCCAAGTCCACACTTGTAGAGCAGAGGTCGGGATCTGCCGGCTGGTCAGACCTCCTCGCCTTTACTACCATCACCTCTCTCGTGTACTTCTTACGCTTGGAGACAGAGCATCCTCCTCTCGAGAATCCTCCCGAGATGGTGTTCAGCTCGCCATGGACTAGTACCTCATGCCCTTGGTCCTCTAAAGCACTCTCTTCCTTCGACCCCTCCTGGCTCCCTTCCAAATATTCCTTCAAGAATCCATATCCTTTACCAGGCCTGCTAACTGATAGCCCATAGTTATACAATGTTCCACGTCATGCCCAAACACCTTGTGGAACTCACACAAGGTCTCCTTTCGTGGCCCCAAGTTCCTGTCAGATTTTAGGGGGAATCTCAACTTATTCGCCATCCTTGACATGCTCAACAGTTCCTTGTAAGTCATCTGGAACCTTGGTTGAAATGGCATGTCTTCCTTTTTCTTCGTCCTGGGCTGGTTCTTCCTAGCTATGTAGGGTGCTCGCCTTGCGTCTGACCTCTTCTCGGTCGCAACTTCGTGGATCCTCAAAGGTTGAGCTCGGCTACCTTCTTGGGGCTTGGCTTACCCTAGGTATGTGCTGTCGCGCTTCACAAATACTGCTTCTTCTGCCCCAATGTGAGCGACAGCTCGATGTCGTATCTCCTCAAACGTTCTTACTGGATTTCTGATCAGTGAGTCGTTGAAGGGTCCTGCCATAATCCCCTACCCAAAGGCGTGGACCATCAAGGCCTCGTCCTGAGTCTGGAGCTTCACTGTGAATGCCCTAAACCTATTCAAAAAATTCTTCAAACACTCACCTTGTTTTTGCTTTACGCCAAAAAGATCGAAGGAGACCGGTTGTCGGGCATGGTTAACAATGCATTGTTCCCTTAACAGCTCAAAATAATGGTTGAAAGAGATTATGTGGCCATCAGGAAGGCCGCTAAACCACTGCAACGTTGTGCCTGTGAATGTACCCATGAACATCTTGCAATGTATGGCGTTTGTTCCTCCCGAGATGATCATCTGGGCGTTGAACGTTGTAAGATAGTTCTTGTGGTCTTCTACGCCCGTAAAAAGAATCTTGGGCATTATGTAGTTAGTTGGTATGATAGCGTCCATAATATTGGGACGAGCTCTTAGCTGAGAAATTGGGCCTCGCTCCCTTATAGAGCGTTCACCAAGTTGTTGTAAGTTCTTGTGTAGTTCCTCGTTCGCCTTGCACAACTCTTCACTGCTTGTTCATGAAACGTCTATCTCTGCCATTAACTAATCTAGCATGAGAAACTGCTCAGCTCGAGCCTCTGCTATGAGTTTTTCCTGCTCAACTCTAGCGATTGCCATCGCTTCTGCCACTACATCTGTTGTCAGCTTTTCCTACTCAGCTCTGGCCTCTCGCTGGTACTGCTCGTTGTCTTCCTAGAGAGCCTTCACGGTTTCCATGAGTTGTTGTAGAGTAGGGGCGTCGTTCCCCTCAAATCTAGTGGACCTTGCCATATGTTCCTCATCACGTTTGAAAACTCAGGCACAACTGTGGATGGCATCAGGTTTTACCGGGTCCCACGGTAGGCGTCAAATGTTCTTGTCGGTTGACTCTGGTAACAAGCTCTAGCTCCACCTGTCTCTTTATAAATATGTCCTATCTCTTGTAGTTCTGGAACATAGCTCCGTTGAAATAGAGGGGACCCTACCTGTTGATTGCACTCCGACGATCAAGTCAGTAAAGGGCTTACTAGAATTTAAGAAGTATTCAGTTTCAGTCTTAGAAAAAACGTACCTTAGCATGGGGTCTCGAGCCCCTTTTATAACTTACCTCTTATAACAGCTTTCTCTCCCGAGAATCTCATCTCAACGAAAAGCATACTCAAAAGGAAAAACACATTATGTTCAGGGGCACCTTCTCTCAGGGTGCTACAACATAACGTCTATCTCTGCCATTAACATGAGATAAATATTTTCTTTTAGAGATAAAAGTTAAGTTATATTCTATAAAATGAAAAGGAGGTCTTTAAAAAAAAACAAATACAAATTTTATATTTCATTTATTGTCACTCATTTTCAAATAAAATAAATGAGAATTCCAATAATTTTTAAAAAAAATTAAAAATCCAAGAAAGATTATTATATTTTATTTTTTATGTAAAATATTAGATGAAAGATAAAAAATAATGAAGTATAAAATTAATTAGAAAGATAAAGACCGTATTAGAAAGTTACCTAATCTTTCTATGAAATTTAAAATATTGATTGATTTCCATGTTACTATATCAAAACCTTAAGTATCATATAAATTAATATAAATTAATAATATATAGAAATATTTTGTATTTATATTTAAATATAAAATATTTAGAATTAATTTTTTCAGGATAATAACATTCAATTTTTGTGTGCAATGTTTTATTAAAATATATTTAATATTATCTAGACTTACTTATAAGTCATTTTTATAGTTATATAATTTTGGTAAACTAATTAATAAATGATAATCTTTTAATAATTAAGTTCAAAACTAATAAACTAGTAGGAAAATTTAAAATGACATTAAAAAATATAATTATATAAATAATATTTTGTATTTTAGAAAAATATATTATTGTTCTCGCCGGTTGACTCGCTTTGCTGGTTGACTCGAACGGCAGCCTTTGACCCTCCTATCTTCGCCTGAGAATCGTACTTCCTTGATCAAAGAATCTCTCACCTGCAAGGACAAAGGGCGCCTTGACGGTCGTTTGCACTTCGACGCTCAAGTCAGTATAAGGGCAAAGAAACACTAAGTGTATAAAGTAGTTTCAGTCCTAGAAATTGTCTATCTTGCTAGGGTTCTTAGCACCCTTTATATAGGTTGAAACTAGGGTTTACCTTTGTTCCCTTACCCATATCTAGGGTTCCGTGGAGAATGTCCCTGCACGGCTATTACATAATCTTAGCGTAATCTGCCACATGGAACTTCTCTTAACTAGAGTGCAACGACTAACAGAATGGCCGCCTGGGTACCAACTTGTGCACCAAGTCTCTAGGGCCATCTGGTTTGTGGGTGTCCTAAGTATTCACGTGCCATGCATGCAACTTCCTTCAGAAACCCTAACCCTAATGGGCCTTAGCGCCTCCAAGGATTGTTTACTCGTGTCGCGCCTGAATGCGCTATACACACCACTTGCATGGATCCCTCATGACTTAGGCTTCCCTCATATCTGATGTTTTCAACTAATAACTGTGTAATTCTGGGACCCACCTTACATGGCCCAATATAATTGTTCATATCGTCGACGTCCGATCTCTCCCTCTTCTAGCGAGGTCTGATGTCGATCTCCAATGTCGAGGTCCATTATACCGATCTCCGAACACTAACCAACACCCTGATATGTGTATCTGGGGCCCACCTTACATGGCCCATCTTTACTATCAGGCACCGATGTGCGATGTCTGAGGTCAATCATTGGAATCGATGGCCGAGGACTGGTCGGTACACAAGCCCCTAGTCTCGAGTTGTAACTTGTTTCAGCGAAGAGACTAAGTGGTACTAGTAACGGGATGTGAACAGTACACCGAAGTGACGTCTCACCATACTTTCTAAATTAACGTACATGTGGCAAGATCAACGGCTATCACTTGTTGGAGTTTGCGCTTCTTCGTATATTGTTCAAACCTTTAAACCCTTACGCTTTCTTCATTGTTTCATTACTTTCACTTAAGCAAAACATTTCCAAGCATTCCTCTCGTTGCTCTCTCTTCCTCTTTCAAAACTCAGAACTTCAAACCCCACTCGATCAAAGGTATGAACTTTACTTGTTTCTTGCTCTTACTTTATGACTCCACTGCTCATACATGCTATAACTGTTCTGGGACTGTTTATCTTTTCTGCACTTTACGTTTCCTCTGCTTTTGCTTTGTGTCTTTGTTTTTCTGGGTTTTCTGAGTCGCGATATCGTCTTCTTCTAAACCCTCATTTTTTCCCTTCCTTCTCTTTTTAGCTTCCTTCTTGAGATGGCCATAACGAAAACAACACCGAACCTTCCACCCTCTGTTAACTACAAAGCCTTCTACCATTGGGCCCCCAATGACCTCTTAGCGGAAACCTCCAAATACACCTCCGACCAAGACGTCATAACGTACAAGGAGGGTGAAGCTGATGAGAAGTGTCGTGTCTTCGGGAGGGAGCACGACGCGTACGTATCGGTTCTGCCTTGTGAGAAAGGTGAACCTGTGTGCGCTGAAGATCGCGCAAACCTAGCTAGAGGCCCCTTCTTTTTCATGTCTTCTACCATCTTCAAGCGACTCAAGCTTCGCCTGCCACTTACAGGGTTCGAGCACGCATTGCTCACAGAGGTCAACGTGGCCTATGCCCAGCTGCATCCCAATAGCTGGGCCTTCGTAAGGGCCTTCAGCATTTTGTGCAATCACCTCGACCACACACCCTCCGTGGATGTCTTCCTATATTTCTTCGAGGCAAAGAATCCCGGCAAGAGGCTATGGCTTAGCTTCAATGGAGTGGCGGGGAGAGTTCTCCTCACTCTTTTTCAGCAATCCTACAAGAGCTTCAAGAAGAAGTTCTTCAAGGTGAGCTGCAGCGTCCATGACCCCACCCTTCTAGACGGATTCCCCCTCTATTGGGTGGAGAAGCCCGGTCTTAAAAAGCCTAGGAGTCTCGAGGACCTGACCCCACCCGATCGCGAGATGTGCCAACTCTTTTCAGGCTTGGAAGCGGTGTTTGACACCGTCAAGCTGATCAAGCTTGAATTCTGTGCCAAAACTCTTAAGAGCTATATTGGTACAGTTCTTATTTCTGCTTCACATTGATTGTTTGCATGTTTGTTTAGTTTCTTATCCTTTGTTGTTTCTATGCAGATATGACTTTTAACGCGGAGAAGAAGAAAAAGCTGGTCGAGCTGCTTGCCAAGCGAGGGCCGCTGTTGCCGGTGTGGGCACTTCTTCCCCTGCAAACCCTCTTCCTCTTACTACCTCTGCTCCCAACTCCTCTGAACCAACCCCTGTTGACGACAGGCAGAAAGGGGTGGTGGTGATGGCCACTGGCTCGGAGGACGAGGACACCTACACGGGTCTCGTCTTTAAAAGGCCAAGGCGGGTGACGTCGCGGCGCCAGCACACTCCGCTTTCGATGGCCATGCGTCATCCTTCCGAGACAACCCTCCCAGCGCCCCTCGCAACCTTATCATGCATGAAGGCGGGGGGAGAGTGCCCCTAAAGATCACCAAACGCCTCCCGTTGTCGAGCTCCCCGCCATCCTCCAACGAGCCCTTAGACATTTTCAAGATAAAGAGGTGGTGGAGGGTTTGGGTGGGAACTTCCTCCAAGACCGTGTGGCTCAAAGCCTCAGCGACTTCCTCATCGCGTCCAGCCTTGCTCTGAGTAAGGCGCAAGACGCACAAGACTTGCAAGCCGACAGCGAAACTGAGGGAAGAGCTAGCTCTTCAAGCCAGGGCTTTCTCCAAGCGCGAAACGACCATTTATCAAGAGTTGGCGAGCCTTCGCCAATCTGAGAAGGAGGTCAAGAGGCTTCTTTTTTAGAAGTCTCAAAAGGCCCTTCAACTTGAGGTGAAGATCTTACCTCTCCGCAATGAGGTGGTCGACCTCAAGGAGAAGGTCGAGGATATGCAGGCAAAAATGGTCAAGCTGGAGGAAAGGGCCATCCAGCGTGAGGTCCAACTGGGCCAAGTGGAGGGGGAGCTTGCTGAGAAGGTCGAGCTCTTCAAGAAGACAGAAGAGGAACTCAACAATGACGTCGCTGATGCCTATGACGAGGGGTTCCATGATGCCATGGCTCAGTTTGCCTGCGTGCATCATGAGGTGGATCTTTCCCCTTTCGCAGAGTCGAAGTGGGTCGTTGATGGGCAACTCGTGCCCAGAGGGTAGCCTCCTTTGTAATTTAATCTTCTTGATGACTCGTACGTTGTACATATATATATGAACATCTGTCATTTCTTTAATCTCTCTGTCTTGATCATTTTTACTTGCATTAACTTCAACTAACAGTGTCTTTGACATAGATTCGCCTCATAGGTAGCACGCTTAACTTCATCTGCTTTAACTTCTCTTGACCTTTATTGTCTTCAAGGCACGGGTGACACGTGCACAAACCCTTAGCAGGCCTAATCTTTGTCGTACGAGGATAAGGAAAACTCCTCCTGCTGTTTTTTATCTTCTTCTTGCAAGATAAGGGAAAGGTCTCCCAGCTAATCTCGCCTCTGCCCTATTTAGGTCATTGGGTCTGCCTTGTTAGTAACATTGGTGAACCACATTGTTCTTCGACCTTGCTTCATGAGGTCAAGAGTGAAATTAACTGGTGAACCATACTGTTTGACCTTGGCGTTCCCACGCAAGAGGGAGGCTCACTGAGGAACCATACTATTCCCAACCTTGGTGTTTCTAACTCAAGTGAACGGTTCTCAACTGACCTCGTCCTCGCCCATGGGGCTAGGGAGGATATAACTGTCGAACCATGCTGTTCAACCTTGGCGTTCCCACGCAAGAAAGAGGCTCACTGAGGAACCATACTATTCTCAACCTTGGTGTTTCTAACCCAAGTGAACGATTCTCAAATGACCTCATCCTTGTTGTATGAAGTCAAGGGACAGGTCTTAATAACTAACCGCAACCTTGTTGTATGAAGTCAAGGGATAGGTTTTCTAACGGTTGAACCATACTATTCTCAGCCTTGGTGAGCTCAGACAAGAGGGAGGCTCACTAAGGAACCATACTATTCCCGATCTTGGTGTATCAATCTCAGGGAGAGGTTCATTAACTACACTGCACAACGTGTTTCTTAACTGAATAACTGAAATTTTATTGGGTGACCTCGTTAAAAAACTCTTGTAAGGGAAAAAGAGTGTCCCCTAAAACTGTGTACAATGCAAACAACTTAACTGAAATAAAACTTAAGGTTGGTCGCGTTCCAAGTACAAGGGATCACCCCACCTTCTAATGTCTCGAGCCTGTACGCTCCATTCCCAAGGGCCTCTGTCATTCTAAAAGGACCAGTCCACTTGGGGGACAACTTGTTCTCTAGCTGGTATGGGTGGGCCTTTCGCATCACCAGGTCGGCGACCTGAAACTGCCGAGGTCTCAGCTTGGAGCTGTATTTGTACTCCACCCTTTTCTTCAAGCCTCAGCCTTGATCCTTACTTCCTCCCTTACTTCGTCAAGTAGATCAAAGTTCACCTTCCTATCTTCATTGGACTCTTCGACCACAAAGTTCTGGAAACGTGGCGAGTTCTCCTGGATTTCTACTGGAATCATCGCGTCTGAACCGTACACCAAGCTAAAGGGTGTTTCTCTGGTTATGTACTGGGGAGTAGTGTGGTAAGCCCACACAATTCTAGGAACTTCTTTTGCCCAGGTCCCTTTTGCTTTATCTAGCCTTCTCTTCAGACCTCTAAGCAGAACTCGGTTGGCAGACTCGACCTGCTCGTTTGTCCGGGGGTGTTCGACAGATGTGAACACCTGCTTAACTCCCAGCTTCGTACATAGTTTGCCCAACTGTTGGCTCGCAAACTGGGTACAATTATCAGACACCAACCGTTTTGGGATTCCAAAGCGGCACACTACGTTCTTCCACACAAAGTGTTGGATCTTGTGGGCTGTGATATGCGCTACTGGCTCAACCTCTATCCACTTTGTGAAGTATTCTATGGCAACCATGAGGTACTTCATCTACCGCACTGCTAAAGGAAAAGGCCCCAAAATGTCGATCCCCCAAGTATGAAATGGCCATGGGCTATAGATTGACCTCAGGTCCTCTAGAGGCGCCTTATGCCAGTCAACATGTTGCTGGCACTACTTGCACCGCTGTGCATACCCCGTGCAGTCTTCCCTCATGGTCAGCCAGTAATATCCTGCACGAATGGCCTTTGATGAGAGAGATTGGCCACCGATGTGGCTACCGCATATCCCTTCATGCATCTCTGCCATAATGCGCGTGCATCTCTCACCACTTACACACACCAGGATAAGGTGGGTGAACCCATACCTGAATAACTTTCCATCGATCAAGGTGTACTTGCTCGAATTTTTCTTGATTTTCCTAGCCTCTGTAGGCTCTAGCGGGAGTATCTCATCAGCCAAATATCGTTGGTAGGGTGTCATCCAGGTTTCTCCTGTTTCGACTTGGTAAACCTGCAACGACCTTTCCCCAGCAACTGGGTACGCGCTTATTCTGTGCGTTTTTAACGTCTCCTGCGTTAACGACCGATGACTCCTCCTCATCACTTCCGATGTGCTGATCTGCTGGACTTCTTGCATATTGTTTGTGGTAGTTTGAGGTTTCCTCAGGGTCTCCTGAATAACTGTCCTCTGTCTGCCCCCCTTACCCGAAATGGCGAGCTTGGCAAGCAAGTCTGCTCGGGCATTCTGTTCTCTGGCTACGTGGACTAACTCGAACACCTCAAACGTCTCCCTCAGAGCTTGGACGTACTTTAGATATGTGGCCATCTGAGGGTCTTTAGCCTGATATTCCCCCATGACCTGTCCTGTGACTAACAAGGAGTCACTCTTCGCCAGCATACCTTTCGCACCAATCTCTTTTGCTAGCAGCATTCCAGCGATAAGGGCCTCATACTCTGCCTAGTTGTTACTGGCCTTGAAAGCGAACCGCATTGCCTGCTCAATTAGCAACCCATCTGGCTCTTCCAAGATCACTCCAGCCCCACTACCTTGTTGGTTGGAGGAACCATCTACAGAGAGAACCCATCCGAAACCTGCTCCTTCTTGGTGCGTGGCTACCGAAGAGAGCTCTACCACGAAGTCAGCATAAACCTGGGCTTTAATGGGGCCTCTAGGCTCATACTGCACATCGAACTCTGATAGCTCTACCGCCTATCACACCATTCTGCCTGCCACATCTGGCATCTATAAGACCTTGTGAATTGGAAGGTTTGTCATCACTATTACGGTAAAGCTCTGAAAGTAGTGGCGAAGTCTTCGCGCTGAGAACACTACTGCCAGAGCCGCTTTCTCTATGGCCTGGTATCTCACCTCTGGCCCCTACAACACTTTGCTCATAAAGTAGATCGGCTTCTACACCTGGTCCTGCTCTTGCAGCTGAACCGAACTGATCGCATTTTCTGTAACCGCGAAGTATAGACGAAGTGGAGTACCTAGTTGTGGCTTGCACAACACTGGTGGACTATCCAGGTAGTCCTTCAGTTTTAGGAACGCCTCTTCGCACTCTCAAGTCCATACAAATCTGTTGTTTCTCTTCAGGTACTGGAAATAAGGATGCCCCTTATCTCCCCTTACCGATACGAATTTGGACAGAGCGGCCATGCGCCCTGTCAATTGATGCACCTCCTTAACTGAGATCGGGCTCCTCATTACTATTATCGCAGCGCACTTCTCAGGATTCGCCTCTATCCCACGTTCAGTGAGTAGGAAACCCAAGAACTTGCCTGCTTCTACCCTGAACACGCACTTCTCTGGGTTCAGCTTTAACCTGTACTTGGCTATCATGGTGAATAACTCCTCCAAGTCTACTACGTGTTGCTCCCTCTGCTGGGAGGTGACCACCATGTCATCCACATAGGTTTGGACATTCCGCCCTAACATGGGCGCTAAAACTCTGTCCATCAGCCTTTGGTACGTTGCCCCTGCATTTTTAAGCCCAAAGGGCATCACCTTATAATAGTAACAAGACAACTTTGTCATGAACGCTGTCTTGCACTCGTCCCTGGGGTGCATCATGATCTGGTTGTAACCAGAAAAGGCATCCAGGAAGCTGAGCAGTCTGCAACCGGACACGCTGTCCACCAAAGCGTCAATGCTGGGCAGCGGGTAGGAGTCCTTCGGACCGGCCTTGTTGAGGTCTGTGAAGTCGACGCACATCCTCCATTTCCCACTGGCCTTCTTCACTAGCACCACGTTCGCCAGCCACTCAGGGTACTGAATCTCCTTGTTGTGGCCAGCCTTCAACAACTTCTCTGTTTCTTCGCGGACGACCTGGCGCCTCTCCTTGTTGAACTTTCATCTTCTCTAGTGAACAGGTCAGACCTGGGGGTCCATGATGAGACGATGACACAGGAAGTTAGGGTCTATGTCAGGCATGTCAGAGACAGACCATGCAAAAGCATCAAGGTGTTGTGCTATGACTTCAGCAATCTGATCATGTGTCTCTTGGCCTAAGGATTTGCCAAGCTTGAACATCTTCCCACTGATCCCCCTCTCCAGCACTTCTTCAGCAGGTTCGGGTCATCTCTCCCAAACGATCTCTGCACGAGTGACCCCTTCTTCCTTGGGAGGCTAAGTGGTAACAGCGAACACTCCTCTCTTTGTCTTGAGGCTATTCTCGTAACACTTCTTAGCCTTTTTTTTATTAGACTTGATGGTGATCACTGTACCCTCAAGGGAAGGAAGCTTCATCTTCATGTGCCTCGTAGAGGCCACCGCTCCAATCTTGTTTAAAGCAGGCTTGCCCAAAAGTATTCTATAGGTTGATGGAGCGTTAACGAAGAGGTACCCGATGTTCATAGTACGTGAGGTTGTGCCATCGGTGAAGGTTGTTCTCAACTCTATGTGCCCACGCACCTCCACCTGGTCTCTAGCGAAACTGTACAAGCAACCGGTATAGGGCCTCAACTGTTCTGGAGACAACTGTAACTTGTTGAAGGTCGACCAGAACATCACATCGGCCGAACAACCCTGGTCCACAAGGACGTGATGCACCCTTCTCCCTGTTGTTACTACCGAAATCACCACTGGATCGTTGTCGTGTGGGACTACGTCCTGGCGGTCGGCTTTGGTGAAGACAAAGTCGACATCGAGAGTATTATCTGCCTTCTGCACCTCTATTGCCATCACCTTTCGCGCATACTTCTTCCGCTGGGAGGCGGTGCATCTTCCTCTTGAGAATCCTCTAGAGATGGTGTTGATTTCACCATGAACAGGCACCTCGTGCCCCTGATCTACCCCTGCAGCCACCAACGCCTGATCTTCCTGCGGCTCCTGAGGTAGTCCTTCAAGAAGCCGCTTTATACTAACTCGTCCAATTGGTGCGCCAGTGCCAAGTAGTTGCGTATGGGGTGGCCATATGCTTGGTGAAATTCACATCAAGCGTTCTTGTTGGGCCTCATCTTTGTGTCTGTCTTGGGGGGAATCTTCAATCTCGCCGCTATGTTAGGAATAGTGATTAGCTCCTTGAGCTCCACACGAAAATTATGTTTTGGGGGTGGGTCCCTCCACGTGTGTGCTCCAGTCTAGGGCATCTCGTAGGGTTGTTGCTTTCCCGCGCCCTTCTTCTCTGTGGTCGCCTCATGTACCCTCATGGGCTGAGGTCGACCTGCTGCTCGAGCTCGAACAGGAACGATGAGACCACATTTCTTTGTGACTCGATCGTCCGCAGCGATGTGCGCCAAAGCCCGACGCTTGATCTCGCTGAACGTTTTTGGGTAGAACCTGAGCAGTGATTCACTGAAGGGTCCTGGCAGCATTCCCTTGATGAAGGCGTGCACCATCATGGCCTCATCTGTGGGTTTCAATCGCACTACCTGGACTTCAAACCTGTTCAAGAACTCCTTTAAGGACTCTCTTTAGTATTTTTTAATGTCAAAGACATCATAAGAGATTCGAGTGAGGGCCCTGTTAACGAGGTACTGTTCTCTGAACAACGTCGCGAACTGGTCGAAGGTAGTGATGTGTCCGTCAGGGAGACTAACGAACCACTCCAACGCCGCGCCTGCCAACGTGCTCATCAACAACTTGCAGTACACAGCGTCAGATCCCTCTGTGAGCATCATCTGGGTGTGGAACACCGTGAGGTGAGCCTCTGGGTCCTCTACACTTGTGAAGGTGACTTTCGGGCCTAGAGACGTGGTTTGCAACGCAGTATCCATAATCGCCTAAGAGAACAGCATGGGACGTGCCCTGAGTGGTATGGGTGGGGCACGCTCATCCACCGCACGCTCCTCTGCTTGTTGCAAATCTTTGCGCAGTTCCTCATTGGTTCTGCGCAGTTCTTCATTGTCTGCTTGTGACGTGGCTATTTCAACCCTAGATGCCGCTACCGCCTCCTAGAGGGCGAGCATGGTCTCCATGAGTTGTTGCATGGTGACGTTGTCCCCTCCAGGGGGCACGACACCTGAAGCCACAACAGATCCTTGCCTCGTACTCCTCATATCGTTGGTAAAAACTCTTAACACGATTGCGAGTGGGACCTTGTTTTATCGGGCCCCACGGTGGGCGCCAACTGTTCTCGCCGGTTGACTCGCTTTGCCGGTTGACTCGAACGACAGCCTTTGGCCCTCCTATCTCCGCTTGAGAATCGTACTTCTTTGATCGAAGAATCTCTCACCTGCAAAGACAAAGGGCGCCTTGACGGTCGTTTGCACTCTAACGCTCAAGTCAGTATAAGGGCAAAGAAACACTAAGTGTATAAAGTAGTTTCAGTCCTAGAAACTGTGTACCTTGTTAGGGTTCTTAGCACTCTTTATATAGGTTGAAACTAGGGTTTATCTTTGTTCCCTTACCCATGTTTAGGGTTCCTTGGAGAATGTCCCTGCGCCGCTATTACATAATCTTGGCGTAATCTGGCACATGGAACTTCCCTTAACTGGAGTGCAACGACTAACAGAATGGTCGCCTGGGTACCAACTTGTGCACCAAGTCTCTAGGGCCATCTGTTTTGCGGGTGCCTTAAGTATTCACGTGCCATGCATGTCGCTTCCTTCAGAAACCTTAACCCTAATGGACCTTAGTGCCTCCAAGGATTGTTTACTCGTGTCGCGCCTGAATGCGCTATACACACCACTTGCATGGATCCCTCGTGACTTAGGTTTCCCTCATATCTGATGTTTTCAACTGATAACTGTGTAATTCTGGGACCCACCTTACGTGGCCCAATATAATTGTTCAGACTGTCGACGTCCGATCTCTCCCTCTTCTGGCGAGGTCTGATGTCGATCTCCAATGTCGAGGTCTATGGTACCGATGTCCGAAGTCTGACCAACACCCTGATATGTGTATCTAGGGTCCACCTTACATGGTTCATCTTTACTATCAGACACTGGTGTGCGATGTCTGAGGTCAGTCACTGGAATCGATGGCCGAGGTCTAGTGGGTACAATTATTATATAGTTATAATTAAATTTTTCTAAAACTAATTAAAATCTTATTAAAAAATTTATTATTACTATTTAATTTTTAAATGTTGCATGTCGTTTTTTAATTAGACCGATAATTTTATTTAAACTACTTAATTTAACGAGTATTAATTAACTTTAACTTTTATTTATTTTCAAATTTTGAATTTTTTTTATTAATACTAAAAATTATATTGTAGTTAATTTTCTATGTGAAATTGAAAATAAATGATAATAAGTAAAAAATCAAGGATAATAAGAAGATTTATTGAAAATACAAGAGATAATAATAAATAAATAAAGTAAATTAGTTAGCTTGTAGATTATGGGTTTGTTTGACCAAATTAGCTTAAGATTGATAAGTATGAATTAAGAGTGTTTGATAAAACTAAGTAATAAACTAGTTATTAAATGTAAAATGATATAATTATCTAAGTTTTATTATATAATGAATTTTGTGTTTTTTAATATATATATATATATATATATATATATATTGTTATGTAATTATAATTTTATATTTATAAAATAATTAAATTTTATTGAAATTTTTAGTTCTTATATTTATTTTTCAAAAGTATATATTTATTATTTTAAAAATCATTTTATTTAAATGAGTTGATATAATAAAAACTAATCAAATTTAATTAACTAATTTATTTTATTTTTGAATTTAAACTAATGTTATATTGAATTTCTTAATGAAACATCAGTTACTTTAACTTATAATGTTAAATATTTTTTAATTTGAATTATAAAAGAAGTAATACTAAAAGTAGTATAATAATCAACTATCTTTGAAAAATTGAAATAAGTAATAACTGATAAAAATAAATGAGGTACAAGAATGAAACTCTAAATTTCTCCAATCAATTTTAATGGCCCAATTATAAAAATCCAGCCCATGAGTTCTCAAATTTGTTTCATGTAGGGCTGCTTCTTCCTGCATCCCCATGACTTCTTTAGGCACCTACATTAAATTCAAAATTCTAAAATTGCCCTTCAGTAAAAAAGTTAAAAATTAAAGGCATTGACATTGTTTTACGATAGGTTGGTGAGTGAGGAGAGTCTGGACTGAAGGTGGTGGTGGTGGCAATTGGTGGTGGTGGTGGCATCTTTGGTTAGTTTTTAAATTTCTTACCCATGTTTGCATTGCATAGGTGCCTTGGATTTTTAATGTTCTGGATTGGATAATGTGACACATATATGAATAATAGAATCCATAAGTTAAAGATTTTAGAAATTATATTTTGGATTGTGAAAAAATGGAACTCATTTTTAAATTTGGATTTCTGGATTATATAATCGTAATATAAATATGTATTATGGATCGTATAAGTGAAAATGTTAATTCAAATTCTGGAATGAGTTTTGTGTTACACAATTGAAAATAAAATTACTGAATTTCGTAACTTACCAATTAAATTTAAAAATGTACGAAATCCATAATGGAATAAGAATAATGATAACTTATTGAAGGTATTTTGAATTATCAAATTTCATATTGAATCACATAATCTGCAACATTGAAATTTGAAAAAACATGTAACAGATTACCTAATTCATAAGGTACTACCGTATTCGAAATTATCTTTCAGAGTGTAATCTAGTACATTTTTTTTTCTCTAAAATAATGTAATTTGTTTTCGAAATTATTAGAATAAAAAAAATGTTAGAGATCCCACATCGACTAAAGATTAGAGTCTTTCATTGTATGTAAGTGGGTGTAAACCTCAACCCTATGAAGTCCTTATAACATCCCTCATAATCCCTCCAACTACTACATATCGGTCCTGACCGATGTGGCGAGCGCCAACAACATGCTAGACGGGATAACGGTTGATATCGAGAAAATGAACAACTTGTTCTCAAACTTGCAAGTTTCATACTTCTTCGTAGACACGTAGAGGATCGATTTGATTAACGAGCTAGCGAAGGAGTTTGTCTCAGTGTATATCAAGTTGACCAACTAAGGAGCTCGCATTTATTTCTTAAGTTATTTTCATGCTAATTTCATCCTGGAACTCCTCTTCTTCTTGGCAATCCAATCACATAATTAAACCTTATCCAGTAATTTCCATTAACTTATTTCAGATTCTGTTTCAGTGGAAAGGAACCATAATTCACATGTTATAACTCATTGTTTCTCTGTTTAGGATTTGTTTCATTACAAATAAGTACAATTATATTTATTAATGTTGGGATCAACTTATTTTATGAAAATAGTTTATATAATATTTAAGGATTTATTACAAATATTATTTTTCGTACTTTGAGTTACTATCTTATTTTAGTTACAACATATTTAAAGGTTCAACATGATTAATGAGGAAAACAACAAATTTCCTCAATTTCATTCAGCATGTTTGCCGAGAAGGAAAAAAAAATCTTTATTTCTTTATAGATTATCAAGAGTCATTTATTATTTATCTTCAAATCTTTTTAACTATTTTCCTTAATTTTATGTAAGCATGATTGTTGTCATTTTTTCTTACAAGTCAAATAATGATTATGAAATATGATCTATGAATTTGCCGAAATTATTGAAAGAAGATTCTCTAACGTTCAAATCATACTACATAAATAATTATTATAAATATATAAAAGGTGTGAAAATTGAGTAACTAATACATGTGATTGATAAGTATTTATAGATATTTTTAAAATTGGACTAGAGTATTAAAAAAATATTTAAAATACATAAAGTATATGATTGATTATTTATCTTTCAATCAACTAAGTTATACCGTTTAATCTTATTTGATTAAATTATATCTTTTTATATTATTATACATATTTTTGCATATATATATTGAATACCTGTAAGTATAATAACTTATTATAAAAGATTGAAATAAAAAAATCAGTTAATAGAGTGATTAAGTTATTATAGAATACCAATTGTATATAGTGAAATATTTTTAGTAGAAGAAAAAAACTAAATTGTCATTCCATCAATAAAATATCTTATTTCAATCAATAAAAGATTCAAAGAATAAAATTCAAAACTAAAATAACATAATTTTATAAATAAAAAACCATTCATAGTTATTATTAAAATATAAGTTTACTATTTATCTTTTTTATTCAGTATTAAAAAATATAGCACTGTTTTCCAAATGTGTTTAAAATAAAAACAACAACATGTAGATAATAGTGTTTTCTTTGAGAACGTTTTCTTCTATTTTTAATGTTTTACACATAATCGGTTTCTATAGTAAGGCTAGAATATAATTTTATGAAGTTATTACTGGAACAAAAGTAATATATTAGTTTTATTAGATCATTTAATAAAATAAAATAAAAAAAATTGGTAAAAATAGCAAATTACCTTTTTATTATCATAAAACTCATTTAAACATTTTCAAAATAATTATCACCAAAAATTATATTTAGTAATTTTTAAAAAATTATGAATATTTTATGATTTTCGGAAACCATATTTAAATTTAGAAAGACTTTTGTTATACCAAATGTTCCTTAGTATGTATTTGATATAATGATTTTTTTTTCATGATCTCACATCATTATTTTTTTGGAATCATAAATATGTTTGATTAATTATAAAATTCTTAAGAATATTTATCTATGTTCATTGAAAATAAAAATCTTCATGTTTACTATTTTAGAGAAAATATTTTGCGCATTGATATGGTAAAACAATTCCAGATTTCATGAATCATCGATGAGTTTACCGATGCAGAAAGGGTTTATAATGGTGGCAATTTTATATTTACAACAACGGCTATATAGTCGAATTTGTTGTACGCGTAGTCTTAAATCGAAGAGATATGAATGCGGCTATTTAGACGCACTTGTAAATGAAATTTATAAATGCAACTATGGTAAATAACCACATTCCTATATGCTTCTGAATGATTTTATACCGGGACTAGTAATGCATTTATGAATGTGGCTATTACCATAGCGGCATTTATAAATCTCATTTACGAATGCGGTTGTGGTAAAGAGCCGCATTAATGAATCTTGCGTTGGATTTATAAATGCGACTATGATAAATAACTGCATTCGTAAATTGTTGTTTTTTTAAGTGCAATATGTTTAATGCTAATTCCCAATTAAATTGCTCACATATGCTAAGGCTTCCGAAGACATTGGTTGCTCATTCGTGAAGTACTATATTACAAAATAAGGTTCACATAAATTAGTTTTAAGATACATATATGTTAAAGAATTATAAAAATAATTTACCATCATGTTACCTCATGCCAATCACTTTTAAGGCCTAGTCTTACAATCGTAACCATCCATTGCATAATGTAATATCCACACTCATAGCTTTTGGTTGTTTATTACACTATAATTCAATAAAAAGTAAAAGTTAATATAGATAAACAATGAAAAGAGAAAGACAAAAATTACAAACCTTTAGTTTTATCCACTTCAGATTTTGAAAATTTGAATTTGATCGACCTTTTAGAATGTTATATCCACATCATGAACTGATTAATACCAAAAACCGTGTTAGTAGATGCTTAATTATTAACATACAAAGTTAAGTTTATAGTATACTTACCTATCAATGATATTCTTCAAATGTGTGGATGGCTTCTTGTGTAGGGAACAAAACCACACAGTAGTCTTTTCAACCATTGATAAGACAAGTAACTGTCAATGACCCCTATACCATCCATGAAAAGAGTTAGTAAATATTTAAAACATGAAATAGTAATAATTGATGACTTATAATTAAACTTACTCATGAATATAAGGGCATAAAAAAAAATTCTTTTCCCTCTTTTTCTAGGGTGTTAGTGATGTATGATTGGGTTTCATTTACCTTTTTTCCAGTGGGATTAGTATATGCAAGATCTAAGAATCCATACACATTTTCCTTCCCCTCAGTGAGACAGACTCCATTCAAAAACCTACAAGTTATTAGTTAAAGCATAATCAATAATAATTTAACATAAAGTAAATTGAAATATAGGTAAAGATACTTACATCATAAAAAATTGAATTATATTTATATTGAGCTCCTGAT